>Ga0157374_10000090_pt1 | contig 88789 bp, 77 predicted proteins | sample M25metaG_FD_115308 | JGI IMG/M metagenome (GOLD analysis project Ga0157374, IMG submission 115308) | Miscanthus rhizosphere microbial communities from Kellogg Biological Station, Michigan, USA - M2-5 metaG | ecosystem: Host-associated > Plants > Roots > Rhizosphere > Soil | place: USA: Michigan...
AGAACACGGGCGCCTTCGTCCACACTTCGCAGAAGGCCGCAATCATACAAACCACCGTTCTATCGAGTCTGTTCAATATTGATCAGCGGACAGAATCTCCGGAACTCCCCTGAGTGGCCGACGACTTCTTCGCAACAAGCTTGACTACTACACGATTCAGCCCGCCAACATCGGATGCGCAGATCCGGAATGGTTCGGCTGCGCGGATCACTTCCGAGCGAAGGCTGGATTCTTTACGACTTCTCGACGACTTAGCCCGCCTCAGGACAGTATTAAGCTGCGTCTTGGCGTCGTCGCCTTTCGTCTCGGTCTAATGTGCGGTTGAGCTCGTCAATCAGTACCTCCAGTTTTTCCGGGTCCATTTCTTTGCTGGCTTTTTCAGCTAGCTCACGCCAATCATGAGTTTGTGGAGTCATGGAAGCACCCTTCTTTTGCTTGGAGTTTCCCCCCACAAGGTACTCTGGATTCCAGAAGTCAGTCTGAGCAATTTTGAACGGTTAGTCGTGGAGAACGACTTGTATCAGTGATACTGTGAACCTGGAGGGCCTAATTGTTTAGGGTCCCCAGGGAAAAAAGCGCCAGTCATGCCGACATAGTCTAATAAGGCATGCTGTCACTGTTTGAGGTAGTTATCAGCGGTATATTGCCGATTTGCCGTTGAGTTGTAGTGAATGAAGCACAGTGTTCTGAATCGGAAACTGTAGAACGGTTCGACAACTGCGGACATCTGGACCTACTTGTTAGTACCCATCTCCCATGCCGCCACGGCCACCGGCCGGGGTGCTGATGGTTTCTTCCTTGATGTCTGCGACTAGAGCTTCCGTGGTGAGCATGAGCGCCGCGATGGATCCGGCATTAGTGAGAGCAGTGCGGACGACTTTGGTTGGATCGAGAACCCCGGCTTTGACTAGGTCTTCATACTCTGCCGTCAAAGCGTTGTAGCCGAAGTTCTGGTCCTTCGATTCGAGAACTTTGCCGAGCACGATGGCACCCTCTTCGCCGGAGTTTTCAGCGATCTGGCGGAGCGGTTCCTGTAGGGCGCGCTTTACGATGTTGACCCCGATCTGCTCGTCACCCTCCACTTTAAGCTTGTTGAGAGCCGTCGCACACCGCGCGAGAGCCACTCCGCCTCCGGGGACAATACCTTCCTCCACCGCAGCGCGAGTCGCGTGCATAGCGTCTTCGACGCGAGCTTTCGTCTCTTTCATTTCGGTTTCGGTGGCCGCACCCACCTTGATCACAGCCACGCCACCCACGAGCTTCGCTAATCGCTCCTGCAGTTTCTCACGGTCGTAGTCACTCGTCGTCTTTTCAATCTGGCCGCGAATTTCCTTCACGCGGCCCTCGACATCGCCCTTCTTGCCTTTGCCTTCGATAATGGTGGTGTTGTCCTTGTCGATGGTGATCTTTTTCGCTTGTCCAAGGTCCTCGATCTTCACATTCTCCAGCTTGATGCCGAGATCTTCGGTGATGGCTTTCCCTCCGGTGAGGGTTGCGATGTCCTGCAACATGGCTTTGCGTCGGTCGCCGAAGCCGGGAGCTTTCACGGCGGCAACTTGGAGTGTTCCACGTAGTTTATTGACGACTAGAGTTGCTAGTGCCTCGCCCTCGATATCCTCGGCGATGATGACCAGCGGCCTGCCACTCTTGGAGATCTGCTCAAGTAGCGGCAGGATGTCCTTCATCGAACTGATCTTCTTTTCGTTGATGAGGACGTAGGTGTTCTCGAATGCAACCTCCATACGCTCGGGATCTGTGATGAAATAAGGAGAGAGATAGCCGCGGTCGAACTGCATACCTTCGACAACTTCCAGTTGAGTCTCAAGCGTCTTCGACTCTTCTACGGTAATGACGCCGTCTTTGCCAACCTTCTTCATCGCGTCCGCGATGGTGTGGCCAATGGTTTCATCATTGTTGGCGGAGATACTGCCAACCTGTGCGATCATGTCGCCGGTAACTGGCCTGGAGAACTTATCCAGTTCGCCGTTCTTGCGTTCTCCGGTCTTCGGATCGATGTTGCCGCAAATCGCGTCAATAGCTTTCTCAATCCCGCGTTTCATGGCCATAGGATTGGCCCCGGCAGCGACGGTCCGGACGCCCTCCCGATAGATGGCTTGAGCCAAAACGGTCGCCGTTGTCGTACCATCACCAGCAACGTCGGACGTTTTGCTGGCGACCTCGCGGACCATCTGAGCGCCGATGTTCTCAAGGCTGTCCTGGAGTTCGATCTCTTTCGCAACGGTGACACCGTCCTTGGTGATCGTGGGAGATCCGAACTTCTTCTCGATGACTACGTTTCGACCTCTGGGGCCGAGAGTTACCTTCACAGCATTCGCCAACAAGTTCACACCGCGCAAGATCGCCTGCCGCGACTCTTCTCCATGTACGATTTGCTTTGCCATGATTGTTTATCCTTAAAATAATGTCGTCAGAACTTGCTTAAAGGCTGCGAGTTTATTCTGCTGGAGGCAGCCGCTCTTATGACCACGCGCAGACTGCGGCATCGCCAAGTACGCGGCACTGCGATCCTCACTTGCGAGCACCGACAGTCTCGCGAGGAATGACGCTTTCTTTCTTGGCCGTACCGGTAACGATGCCCAGCACTTCTTCTTCTTTCATGATGAGGAAGTCTGCGCCGTCAAGTTTGATCTCAGTGCCAGAGTACTTGCCGAAGAGAATGGCGTCGCCTTGTTTCACAGTGAGCGGGAACAACTTGCCTTTCTCGTTGGTCTTGCCCCTCCCCACAGAGATGACCGTGCCCTCCTGCGGTTTATCTTTTGCAGAATCGGGGATGATGAGGCCTCCCCGCGTAGTTCCCACTTCTTCTTCGCGGCGCACCAGGATGCGGTCATGCAGTGGAGTAAAATTCGTCGCCATAATTGCTGACTCCTTGTTCAAGCTGTGATCGAGAAATGGGACCAGGCATGGAAGCAAATGAGCGGATCGTTCTGAGATTTGAGGCTAGACCTGTGTGCTCGATTAAGCTTCATTCGTTTGGTCTTTTCGAGGAGGCGAATGAACTATCCGGCTCCGAAAACGCTCTTTAGCGAGTATGGTCCAGGTAGTAATACGAAACTGATCAAGATTGACCACCGCACATCCAAGATAAGCGGTGGCATGCAAGGCATATGCCGTGGCTGGCGGAGCAGGAAATCTTCAGGCGTTGTGGGTGATGCCTGGGACTGCGCAACGTCTCGTGGCTCAACTGCGGATCGTGTCATGAACCCGGACACTACGCACATCTAAGAAGACACGCTCTACTCGGTGCGCTCGCAGAAGATTGAAACCGAGGCGATCCAGTTGCGACTGGATTGTCCTGGTCCAGGGCGGACGTAACCACCAGCCTTAACCCGGGCATGGCTTCTTTCAGATCTCCTCTTGTATAGAAGAACCCGCTGAAATTCAGGGAGGGTGTTGGGTGCAGATTGCACTATTGGCATTATGAGATGATCGGCTGCCAACCTGTGCAATTGTGAACAGACACGAGTAACGACAACAAACTAAATTGACTCGAAAATGGGAGACGGACGCGGAACTGCTGCCCCACCTGGTTCCGCGCATGGCGCAGCCAAGGATCCCCGCTGCGCCATTCCGCTATTGACCGCGAACTTCAATCCCGAGTCTTTTTGAGCGACTGGAAAAACCGGGACAATCGCCACGGCGTTGTGTGCCGGATCTCAAGTCGGTTCCCGCAACAAGCTTTCAGCCCAGTACATGTGTTCTGAAAAAAGTCTGCTCAGCTATCTTTTCGTTGTTTGCCTGAGAACTCGGAGCAGCGGTGAGCCGTGTACTGTTTCTTGGCGCTTTCCTCTTCTTCGCGCGACACACGGGCTGAACTGGGATCATTGACACAGTACGCCCAATCGCAATCGGTGCAGCGAAACTTGATTAGAAGACCCGACTGATAATACGGAATCATATACGCCATAACGCAGCCCCATTCGGAATAGGGTGAGAACTGAGTATATGCGTGACCACGGGAATCCACTGGCGCTTCGAAATAGGGAGGAGCCGCTTCTCTGGCAAGGAGCGAGACACTCACTCTGCTGTGTCCTTCTTTCTATATCCTCCCAGGGCCTCAGCTGGATCGTCGCGTATGTGAACCTGCTTGACGTGTTTGTCAAACTGCCGCTGCAGGGTTTTCATTGCTGCTCCCGGATTTCTAGTTAGTCCAGGCCCGCCGGAACTAAAGTACGTGTCGCAACGTGAACACTTGCCATGCAGCGCCGACCTGTCGTGTTGGGTGATCTCAAGATGTGGTTTTGTCATGCACCACGTTCCCAGTTCTGGCTGCGCTCGGTTCGTTCCCGTGACCCTGCATCTGACACAGCTCAAGTTCTTCTGGATCGTCGACCTAGTGTTCGCCTAACTAGCGGCCGGCATGGCTGCCGCGGCCTTGGACTTTTCTTCCGTGTGCCGCACGTCAGCACAAATCGATTTCAGGCTGGCTCGGTGTTCGTGAGAATCACCTTGAGTGCGCCCTCTTTCCCTGCATTCCCAAACGTGTCATAGGCCTTCATGATGTCGCTCATCGGGAAGCGATGACTCACGAGCCTGCTCGGCTGCAGCTTGCCTGAGCGCACGACCTTCAGCAACATCGGCGTGGTCGCCGTGTCAACTAGCCGTGTGGTCAACGAAATATTGCGGTCCCACAATTTTTCCAGGTGTAGTTCCACCGGTTTGCCATGGACGCCGACATTCGCGATTCGTCCGCCAGGCGCCACAATAGCTTGGCAGATGTCGAAAGTCGCCGGAATCCCAACTGCCTCGATCGCTACGTCTACGCCGGCCCCTTCCGTCAGTTTTATTACATGATCGGCGGCATGTCCGTCCGTACTATTGATTCCAGCGGTTGCGCCTAATGTTTTGGCAATTGCAAGCCGATTGTCGTCCACATCGACCATTATGATTGTCGCTGGTGAATAAAATTGTGCCGTCAGCAGAACGGCTAGCCCTACCGGTCCGGCACCCACGATAGCGACCGTGTCCCCTGGTTTCACTTGCCCGTTGAGAACACCGCACTCGAATCCTGTCGGCAGAATGTCGCTCAGCATCACAAGGGATTCTTCGTCTCCACCTGGCGGGAAGTGATAGAGGCTTCCGTCGGCGTATGGGATACGGACGTACTCGGCCTGAGTACCATCTATCGCGCAGCCTAGAATCCAGCCTCCGCGGCTGCAGTGGGAAAACATAGCCCGTTTGCAGAAGACGCATTTCAGGCAGGCTGTGATGCACGAAATAATGACCCTGTCTCCCACACGAAATTCCGAGACAGCCGTTCCGACCTCCTCGACCACACCAATGCCTTCGTGACCCAGAATACGGCCCGCTACCACAGATGTGAGATCTCCCTTAAGAATGTGGAGATCGGTCCCGCAAATCGTTGAAGTGGTAATTCGTACGAGCGCGTCAGCCGGATTCCGTATGACCGGTCGCGGTCTGTCTTCCCACGCTCGTTTTCCCGGACCGCGGTAGACCAGAGCTTTCATCGTAGTACTCGCGCTTAGATCTCGCTCGCTCGTAATCGGTCGTCCGAGTTCAGAGGTTGCCATTCAGAGTCCTCCCACACTTCCCTTGGACAGGTTAGCGTTGGGAAGGCCATGATTCTGAGCAAGAGTGACCACCTGCGCATCCCTGACGTTTGCGGCGTTATTACTGCTTACTAAAGGTCGAAGAAACGCTCCGCGCGAATCGCAGTTGTGTGCTTTAAAAGCGCTTATTGACGTGCTCTGGTTGCCGCGTGGTTCCAGGAGATCGTGGTTCTGGCAGGGCTAGCGGTTGTGTACAGTTCTGACCAGCCCACGTTGTCGCCGTCTGATAGCCTTCGTCCTTGTGGGTGGCTATAGACATGCCAAAGAAGCACGCTCGAACACGGTCAGCCTCAGCAACGCTCTTTAGCGGCAAGAAAGAAATGGGCAAGGCTTGCATTGCCAAATTCACTCGGCAAGCTGCTGACACGCCGGCCGCCCGCGGGCGAACGGCTGCAAGTTCTAACGATAAACCCAACAGAAGAACCGAGACAGAACGCATACTCCTCGACTACGCAAGAAAAGTCGGAAGTTAACCCTCGTTTCAATGGCCATCGCTTCATTGATTCGGGGTTCGGTGCTCGGCCAAGTCTCATAATCCGTTGTCTCTCAGTGCTGGCAAAAAATAGGGAGCACGTTTGTCAATTACTTCTACCCTTTTGAGAATATCCGCTGTTTCCGCCGCTCAACTTCAACCCGGAGGACCCTTAACCGCGCGGCTCTTGGGGAGCAAACGGTGGGCTCGTGACTGGCGCCATCGCACCGACCACACGCCTTCGGCAGGATTACTGACAACCAAGAGGGAAGGTGACGTCAATCATTCATTCGCGATTTTCGTCAAACTACCGGAGTCTCTTGGTTCAAAAGAAGCCAAGAAGCTGATGCGAGAGTTGAAACTCCAAATCACAGGCGAACCACCTCTGGTGATGATGGATCTTTCTCGTGTGACGAGCATGGATTGCGCGGGGCTGGACAGATTGTTGCTCTGTATGCGAGAGATTGCCAAACACGACGGTGCCATTCAGGTGCGCGCGATTTCACCGGAAGCGGCCACCTTTCTGGAACTTTTCCGAATGGACCGCCTGTTACAAAGATTCGCAACGTTGCCGGCGCAAGCTTTGGGTTTCACTGTGGCAGCAGTGGCCACTGCCAAGGGAACACCATCTGCACCCGTCCAGCCCCAGCTAGTCACAGCTTAAGGCCACCTCCATTCCTCGAATGGCTGACCCTTACAGTCTGACTTCTAGTGCTCTGGTTTTAGTGTGATGGCCGAGCAGTTGGGCACGGCTATCTCAACGCGAATTGCGTTCGAGATGTTGGCCGCAGAGATTCAGGCGCGCAACCTTCTTGCAACGCTAAAATTGTAAAGAAGCACGGACTCGAAACTTCTGAGGTGAACGGTGCTCGCCATCGGTAAGAGAGCAGCGTGGCTGACGATCAAACAATCGCTAGCAACAATCTACAACGACGTTTATGACGAACACCTCTTCGTATTCGCCGCCGGGCTGTCGTACTATTTCGTCCTCTCACTATTTCCGCTCCTGGTTTCGATGGCACTGCTGCTCGGGTATGTACCTATTCCCCACCTGTTTGATGGCCTTCTGGGCCTGATGGCCCGGCTGGTCCCAGGTGATGGAATGAGTTTGGTGCGGAACATCGTGGCTGACGTCAGTCATGCACACAAGCATTTTCTTACGCTCGGGTTAGTCTTCACGTTTTGGACAGCGTCCAGCGGATTTGCTGCAATAATCGACGGCCTTGATCTTGTCTATCGTGTCCGTGAGACCCGCCCGATGTGGAAGACTCGACCACTTGCGCTGGGACTGACGTTGCTCGCAGGATCTCTGCTGGTCGTCGCGGTTGGTTTGATGGTTGAGGGGACGTACCTTGGGACTTGGTTTACCAGTGAATTTAACCTGAGTCCAGCCGTGCTTACGGCGTGGCGCACGCTCCGCTGGGGTATCGCAGCAGCGTTTGCCGTGCTCGCGCTTGAACTGGTCTACCACTTCGGACCTAATGTGAAGCAGCGCTTCCGCGACAGCCTCACAGGCGCGGTTGTTGCGGTAAGTGCTTGGATCGGTGTGTCATACCTGCTGGGGATTTACTTCCGCCATTTCGAATCTCTCGACAATACTTATGGGCCGTTAGGCGCTGCCATTGGTTTATACGTGTGGTTCTATTTGTCCGGCTTTGCCGTTCTGCTCGGCGGGGAAATTAATTTTCTGCTTGGCGAACTACGACACTCCAGGAAGCGACAATCCTCGCAACCGGCCTACGCTGACATCAAGAAGCTGAATTCCGCAGCGTGAGATTGTTCATGCCAGAGCCGCACCTCGTGAGCTGGTCTCACCACAATAAACGTAAGCTAGCCAGACTCTTCCATAGGCGAGAGTGAGCAGTTGTGAACAGACCTCATATGGGTGCACGGCCGACAATCCATCCATCCTTCCGTGGGGACCTCCGGTTTGAAAACCGTACGTGTGCCATCGGCCCCGCTCGGAAAAGCAAAACTGGAGATCACGATTGGTTATAAGGAGAAACTTTATGAGAAGGGTTCTATCGATAATCGTACTCGTTTCCTTGTGTGCTCTGACGATGTGGGCTGCGGACAATACCAAGGTTCTGGATGCTGCCACTCAAACCGTACAGAGCATGACCACAGGCGCCAAGCCGATTCCTGCATCCTTGCTACGCGCCGCAAAGTGCATCGCTGTCATCCCTAAACTGACCAAAGCCGGATTCATCGTGGGTGGTGAGCACGGCAATGGAGTGGTCAGCTGCCGCACCGCAAGTGGTTGGAGCGCACCCGCCTTCATTACCATTACGGGCGGAAGCGTGGGTCTGCAGGCAGGCGGAGAGCATCAGGAAATCGTGCTGCTGATGAACAACCAGGGTAAGCAGGAACTCATCAACGGACACTGGGATCTTGGAGCGGAAGCTGTTGCCGCGGGCCCCACTGGCGACAGTGCAGGTGTAGGAGAAAGTACCGGCTGGAAAGCACCCGTTCTTTCCTATGCTCATTCGAGCGGAGCTTATGCAGGAGCTAACCTTCAAGGTTCGAAGATTGATCTTGATCAGGACGCAAACCATAATCTGTACGGAAAAAGCGCTTCGATCCAGTCGCTCCTGGAGGGTCAGGTGCAAACGCCAGAGGCTGCTCAGCAGTTCGGGTCCGCGCTCGAGCAAGTTGCGGGCAAATAGTTCAGTAGAACGATCTTTTCACGAAAACACGGCAGAACCTGCTCGACAAATAGCGGAAGCCGCCCGACCAACTCGGCGGCTTCCGAACAATCACCCATCTCTGACAACGGCGGCGCTGTCGCCTGTCACGCACGCGGAACGGACCTGCGACGGCGGCCTAAGAGATCGCAGCACATTCTGGGCGATCTGATGTGCTGATCAAAGCGACTCTTGCCTAAAACACCGCCAGGAGAAATTCATGCCGGATCTCAGACAACAAAGTGCGGCCGGAAAGCGGGACGCAAATACAGCGCCGGCCGATGCTCTGGTTCTATTCGGGGCGATGGGAGACTTGGCACACAAGAAAATCTTCCCAGCTCTTTATCACATGGTTCGACATGGTCATCTGGAGATACCAGTGATTGGCGTAGCCAGAGCTGGACGCACCAGCGAACATCTCAAAGAGCGCGTCCGCGACAGCGTCCAGCAGCAAGGAGGCAAGATCGATCAAGAAGCGCTCTCCAAGCTGCTGAAGTTGCTTAGCTACGTCGGTGGCGATTACGAGAAACATGAGACCTTCGACACGTTGAAGCAAACTCTTGGTTTGGCGAGCCGCCCTGCGCATTATCTGGCCATTCCGCCCAGTTTGTTTACAAACGTCGTCGAGTCTCTCGCCAAGTCGAATTGCATCAAAAATGCGCGTGTCATTGTTGAGAAGCCCTTTGGACACGACCTTGCTTCAGCACAGCAGCTGAATAGCGCACTTCGTGCGGTGCTTCCGGAATCCAGAATCTTTCGAATCGACCACTACCTCGGTAAAGAGGCGGTCCTCAATCTACTGGTCTTTCGCTTCGCCAACAGTTTTCTGGAGCCGATCTGGAATCGCAATTACATCGAGAGTGTGCAGATTACGATGGCAGAAAAGTTTGGCATCGAGGGTCGGGGTAAGTTTTACGACGCCACCGGCGCGATACGGGACGTGCTAGAGAACCACATGCTTCAGGTCGTAGCTTTTCTAGCCATGGAGGTTCCCACTGGGCTCCATTGCGACGCGATCCGCGATGAGCAGGTCAAAGTATTTCGCAGCATTCCGCCGCTCGACCCAAAACATCTGGTTCGAGGCCAGTTCAATGGCTACAAAAACGAGAAGGGAGTCGCACCTGATTCCGAGGTGGAGACCTTTGCCGCTGTACGCCTGGAAGTGCAGTCTTGGCGCTGGTCAGGTGTCCCCTTCCTGATTCGCGCAGGAAAATGCCTGCCGGTAACAACTACTGAAATACTGGTCAAACTCCGAAAACCGCCGCTGGACATTGTGGGTGCGGAATCGAACAATCATTTCCGCTTTCGGCTTGGCCCAGGTGACATTTCGCTTAATCTCAGCGCCCGAGTGAAACTCCCTGGCGAAGAACTCGTCTCCAAACCCGCAAATCTTTCCGCGGTCGAGGAGGACAGGGCGGACGAAGTTGACGCCTACGAACGTCTTTTGGGCGATGCGATGCACGGAGATGGCATGCTATTCGTTCGCGAGGACGCGGTAGAAGCTGCATGGGCGATTGTCGATTCCGTGCTCGCAAATGAATCAGCCTTATATCAATACGAGCCAGGCTCGTGGGGGCCTGCCGAAGCGGACCGCTTGACTCAAGACGTCGGCGGCTGGCACAAACCCGAATAATCTAAAGAGACCACAGACCACGCCACCAGAATCGCGCCAATACGTCTCGACCCGAGTCGGGACAGGATCCTAGCTTGCACAGACTCTTCCGAAACGACACAGCTTGTGAGCTTTAGTGACCATCCGAGTCCCCTACACATCCCAGATAATTGATGGTGACGAGAGAAATGGCTGGCTACCTTTGCCGAAGCAAATCACGACCGTGCCAAAAAGAGCTGAATTCGATCCGGTGGCTTTCCTTTCAAGCGTTGGGGCGGGCAGGCAGATGCTGTCCTTTCAGAAGAAGGACGCGATTTTCACTCAGGGCGATTCTACAGACGGCCTGTTTTTTATTCAAAAGGGGAAGGTCAGGCTTAGCGTGGTCTCGGAACGAGGGAAGGAAGCAACTCTTGCCATTTTGGGCGAAAGAGATTTCTTCGGAGAAAGCGGCCTTGCGGGCCAGCTTTTGCGCATGTCATCTGCAACGGCCATCACCGATTGCATCCTTCTGCATATCGACAAGAAGGCCATGATGCTGGCCATGAGCCTGGAACCAAAACTGTCAGCGATGTTCGTCAAGTATCTGTTAAAGCGGAATATGCGCTATCAGGACGATCTGGTCGATCAGCTTTTCAATTCCAGTGAAAAGCGGCTTGCGCGAGTTCTTCTCCTGATGGCGCACTTCGGCAAAAAGGGAGTTTCTGAAATGTCGGTACCAAGACTCAGTCAAGAAACTTTAGCTGAGATGGTGGGAACGACCCGTTCGCGGGTTAGTTTCTTCATGAACCGCTTCAGGAAGCTCGGTTTTATCAAATACGACGTGGGCGACAATTTGCATGTTCACAGCTCACTTCTGAATGTGGTTCTTCACGATGATGAGCCCGTGGATTCAGCGAAACTTGCGGCCGGCCGTATCAAGGTTCCCAGACCACCCACAAGCCGAGGCATCCCTCCTGACGATGAGCGTGCCAAACGGCCTCCCCTTCCTAGCATTAAACAACGTTTCAATTAAGTGCTGCTGGGCGATTTCAGCATCAAGCCCAAAATTCCCACAATTCCAGTTCATTCGGATTAATCAACTCGAAACGATCGGAGAAACAATGAACGTGTTACATCATGTCAAGTCTCTCAGCATCCATTGGATGTTTGTGTTCGCGCTTTTAGCCCCCACAACAATAGCCCAGGCACAATGGAAAGCCACTTTGGGAGCCCAGAGTCAGTCCATGGGACACCAGGCACTCGCCTTTCTCCCCAACGAGCTCTGGATTCACGCGGGCGATAGCGTTACCTGGACATCCAACGTTGACGAAATTCATACCGTAAGTTTTCTGACTGCTGGGCAGGTACGGTTGCCTTTTCAAGTCGGATGCCCGGGATTTACGGTCACGGGTTTCGGCACATTTGACGGCTTAACTTGCATCACCACTCCTCCGTTAGCGAAGGGACAATCCTTCACTGTAAATTTCCCAAATACCGGAAACTTCAAGCTGGTCTGTCTGGTTCATCAGAATATGACCGGAGTGGTACATGTTCTTGATTGGTCGCAGCCACTTCCTCATGAGCAGAGCTTTTACGATCAGCAGGCGCTAACCGAGGGCAATGCATTACTCGCTGACAACCTTCACAACCATCAAGCGGCTGTGCGCCCATCGAAAAACAGCGTTGAAGTGGGTGTAGGCGAAGTCGTAGCCAATGGCGGAGGAAGTCAGACCCTGTCCGTCATGCGGTTTATGGAGCCCCTCAAGGTGATTCACGCAGGGGAAACCGTGGAGTGGACGAACTTAGACCCAGCCACGCCGCACACCATCACGTTTGGCGAAGAACCGTCCAACCCAGTTCCTCCTGTCAATGCAGTCCTTGATCCTGACGGAGCTCTGCACGGCGTGGTCAATTCGAGCTCAGACAACGTTCATTCTGGGTTAATCCTCGCGGCGCCGCAGGATGAACTGTTCCTTCCGAGCCCGCCTCTGAGCGTTACGCGCTTCCGAGTGACATTCCCGCATCCGGGAGTATTCCCGTATATTTGCGTTCTTCATGATGGGCTCGGTATGAAAGGGGAAGTAATAGTTCTTCATTAAAACGGTCGTAGATTCTAATCCCGCATCGGTTTCCTAACTCGATGCGGGGTTCTTAGTGTCGCGGAGCCTGCGTTCAGCAATAGCTAAGCAGCTTGAGCGACTGCCGCATTCCAGACAAACTGTCTTGTGCTGGGGTGTACTAAAGGACACGTTTCGTTGAGCGCCTGGCTCTCTCCCCGCCCCTAAGACTCATGTCGAGTTGCTCCACGCTAGTCGAGGCGGGGCTTCTCTCCGCTAGAAGAGATCAACATTGCCAGCAACGGTGCTTACTGACCACTAAGATTCTATCCGGGCTTCTAATGGCGTGAGCTACTGAAGTTGCCAGTCAAGCGCATAGATTTCCTGGGTGCCAGTGTCGCGAAGCAGAAGCGGTGAATCGTCGGGAGCCATGCCGAGCCAGATGCCCCAGTAGCCGGTTTGCAGGAAGTTTTTCAGGTCCGCCACTCGCTCGATCTTCCGATCGCGAATACGTATTCGCATAACCGACGGCTGGTCCTCCTCATGCAAAAAGTAAATGTAATCTCCGTTTTTCGACCAGTTGGGGAAACCCATGCTCATCTTCGCGATCTCCTCCCACTTCTGGGAGCTGAAGTCGAAAAGCATAAGGCTGCGGGAATTGGAAGGCATGGCGATGAGATAGCGTCCGTCTGGCGACCACCGGGGCGAGAATAAATCTTTGGAGTCAGGTAGCGTCGAAAGTTGATGAGTTCCAACGTCGAGGATCTGGATGGTGCTATCGGGATCAGATGCAGTGCCGCCAAAGACGATTTTTGTGCCGTCAGGCGACCAGGCAGCGTCCCACTGTGCCGGGGAGTTCTCGGGCATCATTTCGCGCGGAGATCCACCCTCCGCCGAAACCGTGTACATCTTCGCCTTCTGGCCCGAGGAAAAGGCGTAGAAGATGATCTGCTGGCCATCGGGTGACCAACTAGGTAGCACAGGAGTAAGGGGAGGATAGGAGAGTTGAATTCGCTGACTGCCATCCGACTTGCTTCTCCAAAGTGTGCCTTCTGGAAAGCTGACATATGCTACCCATTGACCGTCTTTGGAGAAGCTGACGCTATCCGCCGAAATCCCGGAAAGAAATGGAATGAAAGCTGTAGCCTTCACGTCGTATCGAGTTAATTCTCCGTGCGCCAGTGCCCCGACGACGAATAGTTTCTTGCCATCCTTGCTGGGCACCGGAGTCGAGAAAGTCATCGGCCCTGACGTCAACTGCACGGGTTGGCTGTGAGCTTTTCCGAACAAGCTCCCCTTTTCCGTACGGACCCAGACATTCCCCTTTGACTGAAAAATGAAATACTTGCCATCCGAAGTCCATCGGCCACAGCACTCGTTTGGAGGAATGTGCCAGCCAGGAAACAGCGGGTGCGCGTTCGTCCCGTCTACCGAGATCTGCCACAGAGTGCCCTGAGCGGCAAATGCGCCGCCGACTCTGAATCGAATCGTCGCGCCATCCGGAGACCAAGCGGGGTCATATATCAGATCGGGCGCAGAAAAAAGCTTGTGCGGTTCGGAGCCGTCCCCCTTTGCCAACAGTAGATCGTGTCCGTCCGCGTAGAGAATCGTCTGAGCGTCAGGAGACCAAGCGGCGGCCTGTCCAGAGGCCTCTCCCAGTCGGCGCGGCGAGCCACCGAGCACAGGGACTTCCCACAGCGGTCCATGAAATGCCGTTTGGCCGATCTCGTCGGCGACTAGTAGCTTTGCCCCATCAGCTGAAACGGCAATCAAGAACATGGTCGGAGCAGGAACCGAGACATGTGCGACCTCTCCGCCAGAGATGGAAACCTGTGCCACGCCGAGACCTTTGGAACTGAATTCACTAAAGTAGAGTCGAGACCCGTCTGTCCCGATCAGGTTCTTTTGGCTACCGTCGTGAGTGATCGGAACATAGCCCGATACTTTGGGCGTCGGGAGTGGGCGTGACTGCAAATAGATGAATACTGCGAGGAGGAGGAGAGCCAAACCGCCTCCAGCCATTGCCCACGTTTTCCATCCTACCCAGGTGGATTTGGAAACTGCATCCAAACTGCCGTTGCTCAGCACCACGGGGGAATGTGCCACGCTTGACGCGGACTCGCCTGTTAGTACTGCGGATCGGCCGGAGACCATGTCTCGCTTCAGGCGCTGCAGGTCGGCCCGCATCTCGGCCGCACTTTGAAAGCGCAGATTGCGGTCCTTCTCCAACGCCTTGTTAATGACCCGTTCCAGTTCGATCGGCACATCAGGATTCAGCCGCATGACAGGAACCGGGGCTGCATCCAGGATGGATTTGAATATTTCTGCGGAACTGCTCCCACGAAAAGGGAGCGCGCCTGTGGCCATCTCGTAGAGCACAGCTCCGAAAGAGAATAGATCAGTGCGGGTATCCAATTCCTTGCCGCGAGCCTGCTCTGGCGACATATATGCGATCGTGCCCAGCGTCGAGCCCGGGCTCGTCAGGTGCTCTTCGACCGCAGTCAGTGCGTTCGCGGACGCCACCTGGCTGGAAAAAGCCGGCGCAACTTTGGCCAGCCCGAAATCCAGAATCTTCGCATGGCCGCGCTTCGTGACGAAGATGTTGGCCGGCTTGATATCCCGGTGAACGATGCCCTGCGAGTGCGCCGCGTCCAAACCGTCGGCAATCTCAATTGCGAGTGAAAGCAAGGCTTCGTTATCCAGCGGCTTTCCAGCAATGAGGTGTTTCAGCGTCATGCCGTTAAGAAATTCCATGGCGATGAATGCGTGGCTTTCCTGCTCGCCAATGTCATAGACCGTGCAGATGTTCGGATGGTTGAGGGCCGACGCGGCCTGGGCCTCGCGTTGAAAACGCGTGAGCGTCAGCTGGTCGCGTGCCACTCCGTCCGGCAAAAACTTGAGGGCCACGAAACGATGCAGCCGTGTGTCCTCAGCCTTATAGACGACGCCCATGCCTCCGCCGCCGATTTTTTCGAGGATGCGGTAGTGGGAGACCGTCTGGTCGATCATAAGCAGGCCCAGAAACTACGCTGGAATACACAGACGGTGGGTTTCATGACACCAGAATGGGCAGTTGCCATTAAGCTGGCGCCGCCAGGCATCAGGACGGAGACCGCCAGAAATCTCGGGATCACGTGGCTCCGATCCTCAAGCCAAGCACGGCATTGGGCGGCCAGAAAGCTATGCCCCGGCGGACGCGTATTGAACCAGCTCTTGGCGATCCCTCAGCTTCAAGAAATGAATGACCCAGGCAATGCAGTTCTGTACGTTGACTTCGGTCAGACCTAGCTTGGTCGCTATTTCGCCATCATTCAGCCCTTGTCCCAACGAGTGATAGATCGGGCCAAGGACACCGGTTTGCTCCCAGAAGCAGCGCATATTCACTCCTTCCTGATGTAAACCACACCAGTAACCAGAGAGGACCTGCTCGTCTCACCTATTAGGATGGCCTACATAAAAAGGAATAGCTGGTCTAAACTGCTCACCTTCATCTCGGGTTGGCCCAGTGCACCCATGTCACTTCCTCGGTCCACGGTCAGCAATGCCCATTTCCGATCCCTTTATTTCTCTTTATTCACAATTCATAAACCTCGCAACTACCCACGGTAACTTCGTCGTTCGTGTCCGGTCTTTCATTTCTTCCTTGCCTTCGTTTTTGGAGCAAACCATGCAGACGGCGGAGGAACCCGTCAAGGTTTCCCTCCGGCTCGCCTGCGTCTCGACCTGTGACTGAACCCTCGCGCCGTCTGCTTAAGAGCCTCTCCCACTAGAAAACGAAGGCACACAATCGAAGGCCACAAACTCAAGAAAAACACCTTCGGTTGAATTCACAAGCCTAGTTAAAAAAAAGAGAGGAAAAAGAAAATGAAAGCAGAAGAAATCAAGAACAAAACCAATGAAGCCGTTGCCTATTTAGTCGAGGCCTTGCAGTCCGGACAGAGTGAAGTGTTGACCGAGTACCTGAACGCCATGGCGAGGTTTCACAACTGGAAAAATCCACATTCACAGGAAGTGGAACGCCCAAGCGAAGTGCTACGGAAAGCCAAAGTCACGGATGAGTCGCAAGCCAGTGGAAATGACCACAGGACTTGCGACAGTCCTGCAGCTTTGGCGACAAGAGAGCATGTACGCGAAGGATGGCGACCTGCTTTTCCCGTCTTACCGATTAGGAGGCCGACAACCGCGACTCGGAAACATGATCGTCGAGGACTACGTTCGGCCCGCGTCTGTCGTCGTGGGTCTCTTGGAAGAACGAGACGGTAAGTTTTATTACGGCGGAGAACTTGTCACCCGGTTCGGCTTCCATAATCTGCGCCATGGCCTCGGTACGTGGCTAGCTGAGCAGGGTACCGACCCCGTGGTCATTCAGCGAATGCTGCGTCACTCAAGCCAGAAGATGATGGAACACTACATCCATCCGAAAGCCCGAGAGGCTCAGGAAAGGTACATCGAGGAGCTTGGGATCGGAAAAATCGCCCGGAACGGCGATAGCGGGTCCTCATTGCGGGTCCAATGAAAAAGGGTGCTATGCGGAAGTCACTGAAAATAATGGTGGCCAGGGACGGAGTTGAACCGCCGACGCCAGCCTTTTCAGAACTCGTATTTCCAGTGTTTTTAAATACTTCTTGGTTGTTGAGGGAATGCTAAACACTGGGAAATACGCCGAAGGCGTGTGCGCCATGGGTGACGACCGTGGGTGACATTGGGTGATGGCTAACCGATGCAAAAAAGCCGATACCAGCAGGCGGCTGTCGTCAGGTTTTGGATCCAGTTCACGGGGCTAAGACACGGAACTGTCCGTCTCAGCGAGGCCCGAATTTCTGTTTCACATACCCCTGTTCTTCGCCTGTAACCAGGCGTGATTTCGCTTGACGTTCGCTCGCAATCAGCGCATAACGAACTCATCATGGCGAAAGACTTCGATCCAGAAATCGGGCGGGCTACGCGATGGCAAAAGGGTATGAGCAGCCCAAATCCGAGCGGACGCCCGAAGAGCAGGCTCATCTCGGAAGCCCTTCGTGTGAAGCTGGCTGAGGTTAAGCCCGATGATCCGAAGGGGCGGACGTATGCGGAGGTTGTTGCGGATAGCCTGGTTGAGACTGCCTGCTCGCGTGGCCATAGCATCGTCGCTGCTGCCAACGAAATCATTGACCGCCTGGAGGGCCGCGCGCGTCAGCAGATCGAATTCGCTGACATTACGAAGGAGCTTCGTGAGCGTTCCGATGCTGATCTCATGTTTTGGATGGAACATCACAGGTGGCCGGAAGAAGAAGAGGCAGACGCACCAGTTCACAAGGGCTAGTCGACATGCCCTCTATTTGAATTTTGGGCTTACGGCGCAGCGTCAGCTATCATAACTCCGTGCTGGCCATGACTATCAAACGGGCTGCCCGTGGTGTAATCAAAACCATAGCGGGTATTGCCGTAGTCGTTTTCCTGGTCGCCAATCCCATCGGCGACAATTCCGGTATTGCATTCATCGCTTCAATAGTTGTGTTGGTGGCGTGTGGTGCCGTCTGGGGGATGCTGGAAGTGTTTGGCCTTTCCGAGGAAGGATCGGAAGAGAGGTCACAATCTGGTCAATGAGCGCCCAGCTTCGACAACTCACCGCCATGATGCAGGTCATGAGAGTGCTCGGACTTTCCCTCATAGCAGGCGTACTGTTCAGTCTGGCATCAGCTCCTGCAATGTCATCTAGCCATCCAGTCCCCAAAGACCGCGAATCGCTAAACGAACGCGACTGGTTTCCACACGTGATCGCCAAGGTCGCTCCTATGGAATGGTGGACTTTCGCCGCCTCTCAGTCGGACGTGCGCCAAGAGGATTATCCAAGTGAGCCACGCTACAAACTGGCCAAGCAGAACACATGGGAGTTCCCTCGTTTCTGCTTCTCTTTTTTCCGCCCTCGTCCCGATGCTTTTGCGGCACTGCTTGCAGCGATGAATCAGTATCAGGGACAAGTCGCGTGGTCTATGCATGACAACTGCATCGGTGCATTTCCGTCTCGTCCCGGCTTTATAAACCACACCGAAAGTGTTGAATCCTTGAAATATGCTCTCGCCAATCCCCCAAAAGCAGACCCCGAATTTGTCAAACGAGCCGTTGCTGACATTCCTACCTTTTGCAAGTATCTCGAAGCAGCACTCGGTCTCAAAGAGAAAGGCCCCGTCGATTTCGACCCAGAATGGCTGACCCGAGATGGTCTGGCTCGATCAAAGGGGCCATTCGAAGATTTCTTGGAGCGGGGGCCGTGGACTGCGATCTTGACTCCCAACCCTGACTCATTCGACATGACCGCTCCCTCGCGACCAGGAAACCAAATCCTGAGCTTCAGCATCGGGATGTCTGAACGTGATGCTCTGTTTAAGGAACTTGGGGCTGATTGGGGCAACTTTCAGCACGGCGATGGTCTCCAAGTTCTTCCACATTACCCGCTGCTGTCACAACTCGACGACATCTCAGGTGACGCCGCTTATCAGGCAACGGAAATCGAGACTCTACTCGCCGAATGTTTGAAGGCAGATAAGCTTGTCACTGATCCAGCGGCAGTAAGGGGACTCGACAAACTCATACGGATTGCGCGGTGGGCGCAGAAGATCAACAGCGGTGTCTACTTTGTCAGACAGTAGGCGGCCATGATCGCAGTGAGACCGATGCTAACCACGCTGCTACTGTTGGTCAGTCTGTGTGACGCTTCGCTGTTCCTCGCGCAGACGGAACGCTCCTCGAATTCACCGAACGACAATCACAGCCTAAAGATGACGGCCATCGGCGACGGGTATATGTTCGGGCGTCACTCGGCATTCCGAACATATGAGACTCCAGATCAGACTGAGGCATTGGTGTGGTATGGAGCATTTCTGACAGAGGAGGAAGCAAAGCGTGCGATCAAACAGTCCCTCAAAGGCCACAACGTCACCCGCAGGGAGCACGTTGTAGCCCTGAATGGGCGAGTAATTGGCGATCGAATCGTTGCGGCACCGAAGAAACAAAAGAAAGCGTTCATGGTCATCCAACGACAGGGTCTTAACTACTGGATCATTCAATCAGTATCGGCGGTGGTTGCGATACAGGTAGCCGGATTAATCGACCCACCACGAGATGACAACAAGTAGTCAGCGAAACATTGCCATTCCACCCAAATGGCTGGCACGAGCCGTCCCTAAGGTCGGATTGTGGTTTCCCTGATTGATTGTTCCGCACTCCGATCCCAAGTTGTCTAAGAATTGCCGGAAAGAATTGGCCATGCTCTACCACGCTTACATCGACGACAGTGCAGACCGTAATCGTGAGCGGGTTGTAGTCGCCGGAGCAATCATTGGAAAGAAGCCGGACTGGGACAACTTGCATCGACGTTGGAAAGCGAGGCTGGGAGAAGACGCCATCGAGTATTTCAAATCGTCGCACTGCGAAACGCTTAATGGTCAATTTCATAAATTTCGCGGTCTTGGAATTGAAGAAGGAAAGAAGAAGGCAGCAAATATCCGGGATGACCTAGACGCAATGGCAGCACGCCAGTTATGGCTCTAGGTGTAACACTGTCTGTCCCTTTCCACAACGTTATGAAAAGCGATCCTGAAAAGTTCGGCCGAATTCCAGACATCCCGTACCGCCTTGCATTTCAGCAAATTATTGCTGAGTGTGGGAAAGCAATGAAATTGTTGGGGCGAGGGAATGTCGTCACATTCGGGCATGACAACGGAGATGACTTTCCAGCACTCCAGCAGCTGTATAAGGAGTTCAAGAGGCGCAACCCCCCGTATTCAGGCGTTCTCGCGGATTTCGTGCCACTTGATGACAAGTTCCACCCGCCCGTTCAGGCTGCCGATGTTGCAGCGTGGATAACATTCCAATTCGCCAACAACTATCTCGATGACCCGACTGGAAACAATACGAAGCGACTTTGGCAGTCTATGTACAAGATTGTTAATTGGCTGGACAATCCCGAGGTGCATGTGGGGTCAGATTATGAAACGGCACCCGCAAAAGCCGTTTATGCACCTTAGAACGTATAATTTGTCGCGCCGCGTCGCTGGAATGCCCTGTTGTGCGAGAAAGAAAAAGGCAAAGCTGTGAGAGCGCCTGCCACAGTTAGTTGACAGGAAACTGCGAATCAACGCAGCGGAGTTTGTTCCGCCGCTTGGGCCTGTTCAGCAGTGATAGTGCCGTTCCTCAGCATTCCCTGAATTACCACATCTCTTCGCTCTTTTGCTCGGTCGGGATGACGCTCAGGCGAGTAGATGCTGGGAGCTTTTATTAGTCCGGCTATCAGTGCCGCTTGCGGAACGTCCACTCCGAAGCACGCTTGCCGTAATAGTGCAAAGATGCACTTTCGACCCCGACGAGATCATTCCCGAAATACGCTCGGTTTAGATAGATCGTCAACAGTTGCTCGGGCGTAAACCTCCGCCGAATCTGGACGAGTGCTTTGTACTCCAAAAGGTGTCGTTTCAACATTTGTGATTGAGAATTGCAAAACAGATCGAATGAGATTTGACGAGCCAATACGTCGTCGTTATTACCTTCCGCCGCACGAGTTGCATTCTGGAGATTCTTGCCCACCATAGCGAATGGAATGACTTGCACGGGGCTGCTGAAACATTGGGAAGGCACGGCCGTAGGCGATTCAGGCGCAAACTTTGCGACCGCTGCAAAATTCGGAAGGTCGCCGGAATAGAAGTAAACCCAGAAAACGCATGCGGTGAGCACAACTACAACAGAGGACGTCAGCACCAGCAATGCCTTGAGAACGATTTTCACAATAGACCAAGAAAATGGTTGAACTTGGCACTGTAGGCCAGCCCTCACCTTAAAGCAAACTGTTGCAAATCAATTGCACTCGAGATGCCCTGGCCCGGAGGCGGTCAATCGCCCGTTCTCAACAATTGATTTGGACACCTCCGGCGGAGCATCAGACAGGTGATTCCCCAAGTTAGCGTACTCGTTCCAAGAACAATTGGAGCAAAAACTGCGTCAAATGGGCCTAACAGTCAGCTGCGACCTTCCAGCCGTCCTACAGCACCGTGAGTTGAGCAGAGAACTCGCCCACATTCAGCAGGAAAACTATTCAGTCTATCTCCTACGAGAGTCAACCCCAGGAGGGGCACTTGGTGCGCACGGTGTTGCCCTGGAGCAACGCATGTCCATTGTGCCGGGTCTTTATGTGGTGAAGCTCGATCCTTAGGGCCAGACCTCTGAAATCTCCGTTCCAAACCGTGAAGAGCGGCACGGCGAGCCGCAGTGTGGCGGCCCTGCCGCAAGGCCCGCAGTAGCGCTTTGAGAGCCTCTGGTCCATCCCAATGATCACCTAGCAAATCACCGGCCATCCATGCAGCTCGCGCGCGATCAGTTCGCACTGACAAGAGGAACTTCGTTATCGCGGCGACAATTGTCCGTTTTTGAGAGCTGTTGATACCCAGGAATTGGGCGTCGCTGAGGAAGCATAGTAACGAAAACTGTATCTCGGAGGCCCACTTCTCTCCGGAACTGACGCTAAGCCACTTTTGAATCACCGACATCGAATGAGGCAGGCAGACAACCAACAATCGAGCGCCCGCGATGCGATTGCGTTCCAATCGCTTCGCGGCGCTCTTTAATCGCTTGTCAATCTCATCGATCAGCTTCTCGCGATCGCTTTTCTTGAGCTTGCGCACTGCCTCAACAAGCCGCCCTAAGCTAGCGCTGGCCGGAGACAGAGAGAGCAGTTTGCAGATGCCAGCAGGCCTCATTTCTCCCTTCTGAGGACCTGCCGCTGATCAGCACGAAGCGAATCACGAAATTCCATAAATGCTTTTTTGTCGATGACCGTGCCCTGGCTCTCTTTGGACTTTGACAGCACAACTCCATTGGTGTCGATCAGATACCTCTTCTCACCGGCAATGACGAGTGCTCGGACCCTGTTTTTGTCGAACGCGCTGCCATGGCCGTGGCTAAGGATTGCGAAAAGGCGACTCCTGCCCCGCTCTTCGGATATACTCCATTTTTCCCAAGCTTGATCGACAATTGTTTCCGGCGTGACAGGGATGTACGTTTCGACCTGAAAAGGAATGTAGTACACCACCGTAGATGTGCTGTGCGAGGTCATAGAATCAGTCGCATGCAAGAACGACGCCAGCGCAAATATAAGGCTGCAAAACACAGTCAGCTTATACATTCTCGAATCGTTGTTCAAAATACTATCCTCCGTCCTCAGCAACTATGGATACGAGAGACGTAATGGCAAGCCAAGCTGCCTGCGAATTTGGTTCTCGTTCGCGTTTACGTTATTCATATTGCCGGGTCCGTCGTCGTGTATTCCGGTCGCGGCATGTCCAATTTCATGACCCAAAACAGCATTTGTGGGCGCTCGCTCAACGCTACAGGTTTTTCCATTGTCTACGGCCACCTCGGGGTGGAAATTCGGGTCCACACTAATAATGTTAGTGTTGGGATCGTAGAATGAGGTTCCGTCCTGCAGGTTCGTGATTAGGTACAGGGTCGGAGAATTTTCTAAGGTATTGATTAGTGTTTTGCCCCAGGCTGTGCTATTAACGCTGTTGTACGCCGCCTGTAGCTCTGTAACCGTATCGGGATTGCCCACGATTTGGACGGTTAATCCTGATGGATCCGCAAAGACCAGCGGATTATTCTGGCCATACGTAAAGAAATTCAGGCCGCTTTCGAACCGAAGTCGGTCCTCGCTGGTGAACCTCCCTGTTGTGGCATCGTAGTATCGGGCGCGATTGAAGTACATCCCCGTTTCAGAGTCGAACTCGCGTCCCGCATAACGGTAGACATTCGTCGTTGTTCCGGACGAAGCCGTTAACTTTCCATACGAATCGTAGGTGTAGGTATTTACCAGTGCCGCGGAGGAATTGCTCAAGGATGTGATTGAGCCTAGGCCGTCGGCCTGGTAATAGCTAGTCGTGCTCCCGCGCGTCTCCGCGAGTGGTTGATCGATTGCCGGACTCTGTACATAACGAACAAGCACGTTGCCCGTGGCATCGACCTCTTCCAAAATATTCGCTGCGTCGTAAACATAGTTGGTCGTCCCTGAGAGAGAACTCTTCTGTATGCGACGCCCTGTGGGATCATACTTGAAGTTTACAGTGCCACCTGACCCAGGCAGCACCACTGACATTAAACGGTTTTCAATATCCCAGTTGTACTGCGTCGTGCCCGAGGAAGTCGCCTTGCTCGACATGTTTCCATTGCCATCATATGTGTACGTTGCACCCGGAGTTGACGTCAATTCGTTCGAGACATCGTAGTTGTAAGGGGAAACGCCGAGCGAACTCAGACGATTGCCGACGCTGTCATAGGTGTAGCTCTCGGTCGTGGTTGCGCCCTGCAGCACCTGTGTCAATTCATACAGCGGATCGTAGGAAAACGTCGAGGTTACGTTGGTCCGCTTGTCGGCCCTGGAGGTACGATTCCCAACAGGATCGTAAACGTATGTTGCACCATCCAAGGTGGTCAACGACTTGCTGCCGGTTTGGTGCAAAATGCTGGTGATCCGGGAAAGCGGGTCATATTGGTAATTCGTCGCCAAGCCGTTTGGTCTTTTTAGCTGAGTACGACGGCCGAGGACGTCATAGGTGAATGTGTAACTCGTCCTCGATGGATATGTAAGCGTTGTGATTCGATTCAGAGTGTCGAAAACGTATGCAGTAGCTGCGTTTTGTGGATCCGTCATCGAAATGCGATTTGAGGCCGCATCATACCCATATTTAACTGTGAACGTCTTACCGGAAATGAAGGAATACACGGTTGAGGTCTGCACTAGCCGGCCCATGTTGTCATAAGTGTACGTGTACGTTCCGGTGGGGTCTGTTACCGTCGTCAGGCGACTTGCAGCGTCGTAGGTGTAGTTGACCTGCGTGCTGTCCGGATAGGCCTTGCTCGTCAGTCGTCCAAGCGGGTCGTAGTTGTACGTGATCGTCTGATTCTTGCGGTCGGTCTTGCTGGTCAAGTTGCCTTTTGCGTCGTAAATGTACGTTTCGATCAGGCTCGATGGAAACGTCGTCTGCGTCACGCGGCCCTGTGCGTCGTGATCGTACTGTGTGATGTGGCCTGCGGCATCAGTAATGCTGGTGAGATTGTTCTCGGTGTCATAGGCATATTGGGTCATGCCATTCTGAGGATCCGTGACCGCGGTCAGTCGGTCGGCATCATCGTAGGTATAGGTTGTGGTTTTCTGGTTCGGATCCGTAACGGACGTTCGCCTCCCGCGGGTGTCGTACGTAAATACCGTCGAGGTGGCTGGAGTCGTGGGATACGTAATGCTCGTCAGGCGATTCATGGAATCGTAGGCGAACGTTGTCTGCTGGTTCAGTGCGTCTATAACGGCCGTTCGATTGCCGCGTTGGTCGTATTGAAGAGTTGTGATCTTTCCCTGGGCATCTTTGATTGTCTGCACCAATCCGGCTGGCGTGTAGGTCAGGGTAGTGACGTGGAGCAGAGGATCCGTTATGGTCAACAACTCCCCATTGGAGCTGTAGGTGAACGACGTTTTGCTTGCGGCGGTGCTGCCGTTAGGCGCAGGAGTCGTGATCGAGGTCGGCGAAAATAGAACCTGATTTGAGCTGTTCGTGTAGTTGTACGTGGTTACATTTCCTAGCGGGTCTGTAATTGTTGCGATCCGTTTGCTGTCCGAGCCGCCATAGGTATATTTCCACGTGACCGGGCTTCCATTGACAGTTATGGATCGGCTGTCCACGCCGCCCCAAGTCTCATACGTAAATTGGGTCGTATTGCCGAGCGGATCCGTCGAAGTGGTGCGCTGCCCGAGCCCGTTGTAGCCGAACGTCTGATTGCCACGGCCGCCGCAGGTCACGCAACCTGAACCGGAGACTCCGGTGATCGCGTTCTTAAGATTGAAAGGACTGAAATTGTATTGAGTCGTCCTGCCCAAGGAGTCCGTCAGAGTGGAAGCGCCGCTGGAGAGTTTGTCATAAGCAACCGTTAAGCCCTCAGCCCCACCCGCGCGAGACGAGGTCAGCCCCCGGCTATTCGCGTCATAGGTATGTGATTCGAGGATCTTCCCCTCAGTATCGGTCACGCTCAGGATGCGTGAAGCCGAATCGTAGTTGAAGGTGTTGAAGCTACCATCTGGGTAGGAGACTTTCGTCAATCGTTGAGAGCTATCGTATGTATAGGTCGCGACCGTCCCGACGGCGTCCTGAACACTGGTTACCTGACTAGTGTTCACAGGATCGCCGTACACGAACGTCAGCGAACGTGAAGCAGCATCAGTCGCTGTCGTCACACGGGCTGCTTGGTCATAGGTAAGAGTCGTCTTGTTGTTCCAGTGGTCGCTAAAGGAAACCAGTAGCCCCGCGGGGCTGAAGTTGCGACCGGTGCCGTCCGGAAAACTGAGTTGGAACAGTTGAGCAGTGTTGTTAAATAGCAGGGTAAGCCCTTCCCCTTGCGGGGTGGTCAGGTTGTACCCGATAAGACCCGCAACATCGATGTATTCCGTAAAACGGTATCTGCGACCGTCTACACCCCAGTAGTCCACGACGTTGAAGCCGTCAACTTGGACTATTCGATCCTCGTAATTGCTGGTCCAACTGTCGCCAAACATACCTGCAACAGCGCGATCCGCGTGGGGCGATTCGGCCCAGAGGCTGTTCCACGTCCGATCGAGCTTAACTCCGCCACCGAGGCCGGGGATGCTGTAGTCCTCTTTCTTAATGAAAACGTTTCCAGTGGTCAGATTAATGGGCAAACCTGCGGCTCCGTCGCAGTCGCAGTCACCTAGATTGGTGCCATCCTCCGGCATGGCCTGCGGGAAGATAACGGCCTGACACTGTGTGGCACCGGGGAAGGAAAGAGTTCCCGTAGGGCCTTGGTCTCCGACCGTAGCGTAGATGCTGGTGAAATAAAAGGGCACCGATTGAAAAGGTGTGTTTTGGCCGCTGTACGTCAATGTCAGCAAGGAACTGTCGGCAGCGCCCGGAACTCCGAAATTGCCAAAGGTCGGTTGAGGAGTATAGCCATTGCCCGTGCCCGTGTAGTCAATAAGAAGAGAAATCGCGTCGAGAGGAGGCGCAAGCGAGCAGGTCTGAGAGACGTTGATCACTGACCCTTGCGGGATGCCGGTTACTTCAACGAACTGCAGGTCTAGGGCACCCCATTGCCCCGATGCTGATGACGCGTTCGAGGGGACATAATTTGGGAACGTGAATTGACAAGTAATTGAAGTTAACCCAACCAGAGTGCCGCCGTTCGGTGGGTTAATTTGGTTTCCATTCGCCGCCCAGGCCTGACCAAGGTTGTCAGTACAGCCTGTAATCGGAGATTGTGTCGTATTCGTATTAGTGCCATCCGAATCTATAAACAGAGCAGCCAACAAAACTTCGCTTCCCGCTAGCGTAGGGCTAAAGTTCACCGTTAAAGAGGGCGGAAGAGGATCGCAGGCGACGGCATACTGATTGCCGCCACTGGGCGTATATGTGCAGTTGATGTTTGGTGTTTGGGCGGATGCGACCTGTCGTACCGCGCCGTGCGCCGGCAAAGAAATGCAAATAGTTGAGAGTGCGACGAGTACGAAGAAGAATGAAAACCAGCGTGAAGACACACGTCGAGACATAGATCTCCCCCACAGTTGCAATGAGTGGCCAAAATGTAACCCAGGGTATGCAGACCTACACAGTCAGCCTCGAAGAGGTTGCTGCACGGAGAGGTGTTGGCGCTGATTTCCTCTCAGGAAGGAGCTACTTAGCAGTTGCGAAGGAATGTAAAGTCGTGGGTCTGTGGAAGTCAAGGGAAAAACGTTATGTGTGTACTACCTATGTTGTCGTGTCTGGCGACATGACAGAGAGTTGTTTATTTAAGGAGAGACGATAATGGCGCAAAGGAATCAACGCGGCTGGCTGAAGAAAGAAAAACGTGCGCGAGGTGAAACCTGGGTATTGTTCTTTCGCACCACTCGGAAATCTGACGGTAAGCGGGTCCAGAACAAGACTCCTACCGGTTTGGTCCAAGACTTTCCCGACGAAAACAGTGCACGAGCTGAGATCGAAAGGCTGCACCTGCACATTAATGGAATCAATTCACGGCGAGGAGTCACATTCGCCGACTTGGCACAACACTACGCCGATCATGAACTGGTGGACCATACAGAGTCCATCCACCCGAAAGCTCACACGACAGTGCGATCCTACGAACGGGTGATTCGAAATCGATTACTTCCGAAATGGGGTCACCGCATTGCGCTTGGTATTGAGCCGCTGGAAGTAGAGCAATGGCTGAAAGATCTGAAACGAGAAAAGCAGTTCGCAAATCCAACGCTCGACAAAACTCGCCGAGTCATGTCAATGATCTACAAGCATGGCCAACGGTACGGGCTGATTTCTCGAACCCAGGAATCGAATCCCATGCGCTTTGTGCGCTGTAAAACCACCAGTTCGTACGAAGCGATGATTCTCACTCCGGAGCAAGCATACGAAATACTGCTTAACCTGCAAGAACCGGAACGTACGCTTACGCTTCTCGCCTCGGGCACGGGCCTCCGTATATCAGAATGCTTGGGGCTGCAGTGGCAAGATGTCAGTTTCGTTGACTCGATGATCCATGTCCGTCGGACTTGGACGTGCGGCCGAGTCGGCTTGCCGAAGAGCAAGGCATCCAAGGGCACGGTGCCGCTTCATCCTTTGCTTGCTGAGTTTATGCTCCTCTGGAAGCAGAAGACACTGTATTCGCGATCCTGCGATTGGGTATTTCCTTCCTGCCGGCTAGAAGGCAAACAACCACGAGTTGCCAACATGCTCGTCGAGGACCATCTGCGGCCCGCTGCGGTGAAGGCAGGCGTTCTTTCGTCGCACCGGGACCTCCGAGGCCGCCTGATCGATGATGACCCGCGACGATTCGGCTTTCATAATCTGCGCCACAGCCTCGCATCGTTTTTGATCCGCACCAGAACCGACCCGAAAACGGTACAGACGCTGCTTCGCCACAGCGACGTTAAGCTGACGCTTCAGTTCTACACTCACGCGGTCAGTCGGGATCGCAAGGCCGCTGCAGGAAAAATGCTTACGGCGATTCTCAGCCACGCGACAGAGCAAAGCGGACTGAAAGCGGACTGCGGAAAAACGGCACCGGCCTAAGTTCTTCAGACTGATTCAGTTGCGCAGAGAGCATTTTCTGCTGTTCGCAAATGCGGACTGAGAGCGGACTGGCGCTGACGGGATGACTCTGGCTAAGTTCTTTGGAATGATGGTGGCCAGGGACGGAGTTGAACCGCCGACGCCAGCCTTTTCAGGGCTGCGCTCTACCACCTGAGCTACCTGGCCACGTGCCCGCTTGCGGCTTGCTTTTTGTGCGCTCGCTTGGGACGCGCCGGAACTGCGGCGCAACGGCAACATTTAAGACGCAATCAGCAGGAGCGGTGAGTCGTTCACGATTATAACAACCGCGCCGGTTTCTCTCAATGAGCGAAGCGTGGTGAGATTTGCCTTTGTCCATGTGCTTTCTAGTGTTATTCCGACGGTGATCCCTCGGGCTTCTCGTGAAAAGTGAGAGGTGCAGAGCCAAAGTTTGTTTGACGCGCCGGCCTTTGAAATCCTATAGTGGCTCACCTTCACTGCGAGGAGCCCGGACCTGCTCGAGCGCGTTTTTTGCCTAGCCGAGAATCACACAACTGTTCGCCGCGAATTGCTGGCCGGTCTGACCACGTTTATGACCATGGCGTATATCGTGGTCGTGAACCCCCAAATTCTTTCTCAAGCAGGCATGCCGGTTGAAGGCGTGCTGTTTTGCCACATGCATCTCCTCAGCGCTAGCGACGTTGATGATGGGCTTGTGGGCGAATTATCCCATTGCGCTCGCTCCAGTCATGTCGCTGAACGCATATTTCACGTACTCCGTTGTGATCGGTCGCGGAATTCCGTGGCAGACGGCGCTGGGCGTTGTTTTATTTTCCGGAGCGGTGTTTCTCTTGATGACATTAACTCGGGTTCGCGGGCAGATCGTCAACGGAATCCCTGATTCATTGAAGTGCGGTACCGCGGCCGGCATTGGACTGTTCATTGCATTCATCGGATTCAGAAATGCCGGAATTATTGTGGCCAATCAATCGACGTTCGTGGGTCTGGGAAAACTCTCGAATGTGCCGGCGATGCTTGCAGCTCTAGGGGTCCTGTTCACAGCAATTCTCTTGGCTCGAAACGTAAGCAGCGCGATCCTGATCGGAATTGCTGTGATTTCCCTCCTAGGAATCCCGTTTGGAGCGAGCCACTGGCCTTCCCATCTGTTCTCGTTGCCCGTACTTTCGGGAACGCTATTCAAGTTCGACTTGCGAGCCGCTGCGAAACTTGGGCTTGCCGAGCTGGTCTTTGTATTTTTCTTCGTGGACCTGTTCGATAACGTCGGCACTCTAGTCGCTGTCTGCGAGCACGGTGGGTTCTTGCGCGATGGCAAGCTCCCTCGGGCCAACCGAGCGCTGATGGCGGACGCGGTCGGGACGATCATTGGCGCGATGGCCGGGACCTCTACGGTGACTAGTTACATCGAGAGCGCAGCTGGAGTCGCAGCCGGAGCCCGAACCGGCTTGGGGAAATATCGTGATCGCCGCCGGTTTCTTGTTAACGATGTTTTGCGCGCCTATCGTGGCCGCGATTCCTGCTTACGCGACCGCTCCAGCTCTTATCATTGTCGGCGCGCTCATGTGCGGCGCCGTGACCAAGCTGAAATGGGATGACTTCACCGACTCGATTCCAGCATTTCTAACCCTGATCGCCACGCCGTTGACGTTCAGCATTGCTACGGGATTGAGCCTGGGACTGTTATCGTTCACCTTTCTGAAGCTCTTCGCCGGCCGTCGGAAAGAAGTAAGTCCTCTCATCTGGGTCCTAACCGCTCTATTTTTGGTGCGTTACGCCCTTTACGGCGCCGAGTAGCCGAGATTCGCGAATCGCAGGCTGTGATTTAGGTCACAGCCATCAACGCCAGCCGGGAATACCCTGAGCTTACGCGGGCGTAACCAGGAAGTCACCCCTGGAGGAGCACCTTGAGCGAGCACCTTCAGCAATGACCCGGGTGGTTGCTTCCCCAAGAAATGACGGCGCAGCCGAAGGTTTTTCCAATGACGAATGACAGTAGACAAGCGCTTGATGATGGCGGCAACCCCAGTTCACGGCCCAAACTTCCACACCATCCCAAGCATCCGGAGCGGATCTGCTGGGGATGCGATAAGTTATGTCCAGCGGACGACTTACGCTGCGGTAACGGCACCATCCGAGCGCCTCACCCGGCCGAGCTGTTCGGGGATGACTGGAATTCTGGATCGTGCAGCAGCAGATAGGCAAGCTCCGCGCCCTGCTGCACAAGATTCAACCGAGCCATGCCTGTGGCTTTGCGCTCGAATTCGGATGTCGGAATCCCGATCATCTCGGCAAGGACGTAGCCGGAGTCATTGAAGGTCAGCATCTGGTCAAAGTCGCTGGCGAAAATGTATTCCTTGCGTGAGTTGTCGGTCATGTCCTGATTAGATTAGCCCCCTCCTGTTAAGGTCGTGCAAAAGAATCAACGGCGACGATTACCAATGTCGATGGCCTCATGTCATTGGCTCCGAGCAGCCAATAGCGCTTTTCCCAGAAACTCGCGAGATCCCGCGAGCGGTCGGAAGGAGGCCGCGGTTCGGGATGAAGCCTTCCTAGTACACAGAACCCCACTTCCACTCATGGCCACAGAGGCGCCACCTTTACTTAATTCACGCGGCAGTTGAAAATAAAAGTCTTGCGGAAGCACTTGCTCGTTCCGTAACCAGGAGATAGAACAGTTTTTATGGCAGCCACTGGAGAACTCATTCGCCTCATCAACTACGTCGACGACATCAACACCACCCTTCGCCGTATTCAGGCGTCGCTCTACGGCATGGACGCCGATGAGCGCAAGCGTCTGGCCGAAAGCCTGCGAGCGGCAGACGGACGCCTGAGAGAACTCCTTCTGGAAGTGGAGAAGTAGTGGCGGAGATCAAAACGATCGCCGTGATTGGCGCGGGGACCATGGGGCGGGGAATCGCTCATGTTGCCGCGCTGGGCGGTTATCGCACCGTGCTCGAGGATGTCCTTCCCGCGGCGCTACGCAGAGCACAGGATGAAATCCACCGCAATCTCGACAAAGCGGTCGAACTGGAGAAAGTCTCTCCCGCCGAGGCCAGGGCAGCACTGAACCTCCTTGAGTATGCCAGCAGCCCGGAGGAAGCGGCGCGCCAGGCAGATCTCGTGATCGAGGCCGTTCCGGAAGAGATGGAATCGAAAATCGAGATCTTCACTCTGCTCGACACGGTTTGCCGCCCGGAAACGATTCTGGCTTCAAACACTTCGTCGCTCAGCATTACAGAAATCGCCAGCGTGACCTTTCGCCCGAAGAAGTGCCTCGGCATGCATTTCTTCAATCCCGTGCACAAGATGAAGCTGCTTGAGATTGTGCGGGGGCTGGAGACGGACGAGCAGACGCTATTGGCGGCGGGCGATGTTGGCCGGCGGATGGGCAAAGAAGTAGTGGTAATTCGCGAGTCGCCGGGCTTTATTACTAGCCGCATCAATGCCATGATCGGCAATGAAGCCTTTTACATGTTGCAAGAGGGAATTGCTTCCCCTGCGGACATTGACAAGGCGCTGAGGCTCGGGCTCAACCACCCCATGGGGCCTTTTGAACTGGTGGATCTTGTAGGGCTCGACACGCGCCTGCACATTCTCGAGTACCTGCACAGGAGTCTGGGTGAGAAGTATCGTCCCGCGCCGCTTTTGGTGCAATATGTCAAGGCCGGACGCCTGGGGCGTAAAAGCGGACGTGGCGTTTACGAATATCCCGCAAGGCCGGCAGAAGCAGCGCAAAGCTGATCTTTGCTCTAATCCCGGGCGCGAAGCTGTGCCTTCGAGAGAGTGAACTTTGAACCCCTAAAGCCTCGCAAAACTTAAAAAACCAGCGCTTCGCGCGAAATCCTCAGCCAGTTGGTGAAACCGCGGATCTTCTTGGTGCAGGGAATTTGTCACAACTCCGTTGCGGAACTTCGCTCACCAGAATTGCGTACAGCAGAGTGTCCGGAAAGGGAAAATGAGACCTCTCGCCGGAACAAACCCTCTGCTGTCTCCCCGGCGGCAGAGGGGCACGTTTTGTCGGCTACTTGGCTTTGATCTCTTCGCGTTTTTTCGCTGCGTCGAGCGGACGGACCGGTTCGGTCATCCGTACGGGGTCAAGGATCTCGCTAATCTCTTTTTCGCTCAGCAACTTCTTCTCCCGGGCTATTTCTATGATCGACCGTCCGCTTGCCACGGCTTCTTTTGCGATCTCAGCGGCCTTGGAGTATCCAATATAAGGATTCAGCGCGGTTGCTAGCGACACCGTCGCTTGGACATAGAAGTTGCAGCGACTGTCGTTGGCTGTGATTCCCGACACGCACTTGTCGGTGAACTGACGAAGCATGTTGCTCGAAATCGTGATCGACTGTAGAACGCTATAGGCCATGGTCGGCATCATGACGTTGAGTTCGAGTTGCCCACCCTGAACTGCCATCGCGACTGCCACATCGTTTCCGACCACCTGGAAGGAGACCATTGCGGCGAGCTCGGGGATGACGGGATTGATTTTGCCGGGCATGATCGAAGACCCGGGCTGCAATGCCGGCAGATTGATTTCCGCGAACCCAGTGTTCGGGCCAGACGAAAGCATGCGCAAATCGTTCGAGATGCGGATCACCTCTAAGGCAAGGTTACGGAGCGCCGACGAAACTGCGGCCATGGCAAGATTGGACTGCATCGCGTACCGCATGTCATCGACCGGAACAAGCTTCTGACCGGAGATACGCGCCAGATTGGCGATGGCCTTCTCGCGATAGTCTGGGTGCGTGTTGATGCCAGTGCCTACTGCTGATCCCCCCAGGCCCAATTCCCGCAGGAGGTCCGCGCTGCCCTGAATGGCGTCTTTCGAGCGCTCGATGGCGGCAGCGTAGGCGGTGAACTCCTGGCCTAAACGCATCGGGACAGCGTCTTGCATATGTGTGCGGCCGGACTTCAAAATGTCGTGGAATTCCTTGCCTTTTTTCTCCAGCGCAGAAACCAGCGAATCGAGCACCGGGTAGAACTTTTCCAGTTCAAGCAGCGTTGCCAGCCGCATGCTGGTGGGAAACACGTCATTCGTGCTCTGCCCGTAGTTGACGTGATCATTCGGATGAACCTTGGTGTACTCTCCAAGGGTTCCGCCGAGGATCTCCACAGCACGGTTCGCAATCACCTCGTTCGAGTTCATGTGAAAGCTGACGCCGGCGCCGGCCTGGAAAACATCCACTACAAACTCGTTGTTCCAGTTGCCTTGTTGGACCTCGCGAGCCGCCTGAACAATTGCGTTCGCGATCTTTCCGTCCACCAGTCCTAGTTCGCGATTGGCTTCGGCTGCAGCTTCTTTTACCATGCCAATTGCCCGGATCAAGGTAGGATGCGCGCGCATGCCGGAGATCGGGTAGTTCTCGACCGCGCGTGCGGTTTGAATCCCGTAGTACACATGAGCGGGAATTTCCTTGATACCGAGGGAATCTTTTTCCGTGCGGGTAGAGCCAGGGGCGCCGTGATTATCGGAAGGCATCAGTTTCTCCTAGGGAACCAAAAATTATAGCGAATGCGGCACTCGGCAGGCTTCATCCAAAGCACATGTACTTGATTGACTGGGGAAACACCATCGAAGGTGTGCAAGGGAACCAAGAGAACGCTTGGAGCTTGAAGACTCGTATTGCCCTGAGACCTGGCCGTCGAGGAATGACGTCTGGAATGCTTAATCCCACATGCTAGAATCTATCTCTCCCAGCCTCACCTCAGGAAGCCACTTTGCCCTCGACGAAGCAGATTCCCGACACCTTGCCAAAGCCGCAGTTTCTCACCAGTGGGGACATGTGCGTCGACGTCATCGTGATCGGAAGTGGTCCTACGGGCCTGGCCTGCGCCATCGAGGCACAGAAAGCGGGCTTTAAAGTCGTCTGCATCGACAAGGGCTGCCTGGTGAACTCACTTTTCAACTACCCGGCCAACATGATTTTCTTTACCACTCCGGAACTGTTGGAGATTGGCGACATACCGTTTACCACTGCGAATCCCAAACCGAATCGACTGGAAGCCCTCGAGTACTATCGAAAGGTCTCGGAACACTACAACCTCGATGTGCGCCAGTACCAGAGGGTGGAAACCGTTGCAGGCGCGGACTTGAACTTCCATCTCACAACCTGCGATCGGCTGGGACGTGTTTACGACTATTTCTGCAAGAAAGTGATTGTCGCAACCGGTTACTACGATCGTGCGAATCTGCTGCAGGTTCCCGGAGAGGACCTGTCCAAGGTCTTTCACTACTATCGCGAGCCGCACCCTTACTTTGACAACGACGTGCTTGTAATCGGCGGAAAGAATTCCGCGGCGATTTCAGCCCTGGATCTTTGGCGGCACGGAGCGCGCGTCACCCTTGTCCATCGCGGACCGAAGATGCACAACCACGTGAAGTACTGGATTCTTCCTGACATTGAGAATCGCATCAAGAACGGGGAGATCGCAGGCTATTTTCGCAGCCGGGTGAAGGAAATTCAGCCCGATCAAGTCACACTCGATACTCCCGAAGGTGAAGTGGGGATCAAGAACGACTTCGTCTTTGCACTGACCGGCTATCACCCTGACTATGAATTTCTGCGGTCCATGGGGATTGAACTTTCCAGTGAACAATGCCGTCCGGTTTGCGATCCGATAAGTCTGGAAAGTAATGTCCCGGGAATCTATGTGGCGGGAGTTATCGTAGCGGGATCACGAACCAACGAGATCTTCATTGAAAATGGTCGCTTCCATGGCCAGCAGATCGCGGCCGACCTGAAATTCAAGTTGGGCGCGACATAATCTCAAGTTCCTTCTCGGAAGTCCCATAAAATGCTAAACCCCGGGATTGCTCCCGGGGTCAAAGCAGAAGGGGGAGATTAGTCTATGCGTTGAGACGGCGACGAACCAGGCCAGCAATACCCACTAAGCCCGTGCCTAACAGTCCTAGCGTTCCAGGCTCCGGAACAGGCGGCGGCGGAGTAGTGCCCGGGACGGTGCCGACGAAGGTTGTCAGAGAGCACCCGCCATTACTACCCACGACGCAGAGGTGAATGCCCGCTGCCGTGATGTTGCTGGCTGTGGCGTTCGTGATGGTGAAGGTCAAAGTCGTCGGGAACGTTGCCTGGCCTCCCGATGTCTTAAAGCAGAACTGGAAGGAACCCAACTGTCCCTGGCCACTGCACGCCGAAGCCGTCACACCGTTCAAGGAAAAAGTGTTCAGCACGCTCGTGTTCGTGAGGCCGCCGTTAAACCCGAAGGTAGGCCCCTGAACTGCAAGGGCGAAACCCGTATTCATGGTGATACTGGCCGTGACGTTAGCACCGTTCTGTGTAAACGTGATGGTACCGGCCGTTTGACCGTTGTAAACAAAATCCAAGGTAGTTGCTGAAGCCGTGGGCACGATGGCGAAAGCCGCGAGCACCAAAGCTAAGATTGAAAGTTTGAGACTGGTGATTCGCACGACCGATCCCCCTCTGGGAGCTTAAAGTTTGCACTACAGTAACGGGGTTACTAATGGCACGCCCCGTGCCATTTACGGTGGAAAAGGCCTTCAGCTAAGTTATTGATTATAAAAGCCGTAAATTACGACAAAATGGGGCTTGGAGGGGTCCGCGGCAAGAGTATGCAATCTCCTGCACATTGTGTGCTAACCAACCAGCATAGCCCTCGGGGCCGGCTAACTCTAAGGATGTAAAGGAACCTGCCACTAAGGTTGTAGCCGGTCCATCTTTGCTGCCATGATGAAATCGCTTTCGGTGAGGCCGTCAACCTTGTGGGTCCAAAGGGTGATCTCGACCTTTCCCCAGGTCAGAAAGATGTCAGGGTGATGGCCCTGTTCTTCGGCGAGGGCTCCCACGCGGTTCACAAAGTCGAGCGCCTTTAGGAAATCCGGGAAGGTGAAAGTGCGCGTAATGTGGTGTTCGTTGACAACCTTCCAATGGGCGAAGTCGGGGAGTTGCTTGTGAATTTCGGCAAGTTCTTTCCCCTTAAGTGGCGGAACGCCTCCCCGGCAAGGGACGCAGGTGCGGGATGCAAGTTCGCTCATGAAAGCTCCATATCGGAATTGAAAACGGCCAGGACGATCGACTAGATGCCTAAGTTCAGAACTGCGTTTCCCTGACATGCCCTTTGGATTTGTCCATCGCGCGGGTCAATTCGCAACTGGCCCTTGGTTCATCGCAGCGGCTTCTGCCGAAATGCAGGGCTTAGAACGGAATGTCTTCATCGCTGATGGGCGAGGACATGGCTGACGCGGGTTCGTGCTCGGGTGCGCGCTGATCGAAGTTGTTGCCGCCGGCCGAACTCCGGGAGTAACCGCCCGACTCCCCAGAACCCTCGCCGCGGCCGCCGAGAAGAACGAGATCGTTCGCCACGATTTCCGTCATGTATTTCTTCTGTCCGCTCTGCTTATCTTCCCAGGAACGGGTCTGCAGCTTACCCTCGATATAGACTTTGCCGCCTTTTTTCAGGTACTCGCCGGCTATTTCTGCGAGCCGCTGCCAGAGCACAACGTTGTGCCACTCGGTGCGGTCTTGCCATTGGCCCTCTTTGTCCTTGAAACGCTCGTTCGTGGCAACCGTGATCTTTGCAACCGCGGTGCCCGACGGCGTGTACTTCACTTCGGGATCTTTGCCAAGATTGCCAAGAAGAATGACCTTGTTGACGCTTTTGCCTGCCATGAATGTGCTCCTTCAGATAGCACGGGGAATCGTGGTTGTTTGGATTTGGACACTATAGCAGCTTTGAGCCAGGGAAAGAGTGGGGGAACCGGAACGCGAGGCTTTCTAGAGGGAATGATGAGGGATTCGCCCACGCCTGGTTGATCGCCCGGCTGTTTTTTCGCCGCGACTCGGCGTTTTCTGGTTCAAGGTTTTGAAGAATGAACCGCCACGAAGGTCATTTCATTGGCCGGGCTGCCCGTGCGCTCCTTCCAGGCATAGAACAGGCCGGCGTAGGTTTCGGTCAGGTAGTCTGAGGGGCTGATGCCGATCCGAAGCGCGACCTGGTCGATCCAATCTGGAGGCCCTTCAATTTCTCCGAAGTTCCCGAGGGGAGTTTCGTCGACGACCACGTGCCCGTGTTCGTCCTTCCATTCCGTACGAAACTTCTCGTATCGAAAAACAGGCTCGAACTCGAGGGCGCGAAAGACGGCTTCGAGCTTCGCCCCGTCTTCCACTTTGGTTTCCGTCTCCACCCGGACCTTGTGCGGTCCCGAGTTGCCGCTGCCCTTCGCTTTGTGGGTGAGGATCCACGAGTCGCCATATTTGCGGATGCGGAGGATGTCTCCGCGGCCCCGCAACGGCCGCCCCGGCAGGTCGAAGAGCACATTCATCTCGTGCGTCCGCGGAGTAGTTTCCACGAAACCGAGTTCGCGCAGCTTGGCCGCGAGTGCAGATAACTCGGTGATGCAGAATTTGATTTCGGTTTCGTTCGAGGACGACATAGAGTGAGTATAACGGGAAGAAACGCTCCGCCTTTGGAACTCAGGTTGGGAGTAAGAGACCTTTGAGCAAGAGAAGACTTTGGCAGGTCGCCGAGTGCGAAAGGGCTGCCCTCTGATTGCCTCTAACTGAACGTGGGCAGCTTCACCAAATCATCTGGGGGCACGGGTTCTACCGGCTGGCCTGCTTTGCGCCAAGCACCAAGTCCTCCCTGAATCACGAACGCTCGAAATCCTGCTTGCCTCAGTAGCAGCGCCACACGGGCGCTGGTCGCTTCGCGCGCTCAAGTGCAATAGACGTAGATGTCCTTGTCCTTGGGAAGGGAATTGAGTTCCTTTTGCAGCCGATTGGGTTCTATCCGGATCGAGCCTGCGATGCGGGCCGCGCTCGAATCGTAGTAGCCATGACTACGGACATCGACCACGATGACCTCGTCCTTCTGGCCGCTGGCGATCCGCCTGGCTAGATCTTCGACCTTCGCGCGGGGAACCACGTCGGATAATTTGTAACGCTGATATTGAATAGCCCGATAGATCACGAAGACCACGAGGGCGAGTAGTATGACTTCGCCGAAGACATGACTTGCATTTTGCAAGCCGCGTGTAATTTTGGCGACAAAGTCTCGGGCCAAAAACCCCAGGGCTCCGTAAGCAAGCACATAAAGGCATGTGCCTGCCAGGTCGAAGCGCAGAAACTGATCGGTCTTCATTCGCATGCTGCCGGCCAGCGGTGCCGCCATCGTATTCACGCCGGGGATGAATTTCGCAAAGATCAGTGTCAGCTTGCCGCGCTTATAGAAAGATTCCGCCGATCGCAGGATGCAGGTCTCCGGATTCATGGATACGCGACACAGAAACGCAAGTAGAGCCCAGCCAGTGTAGCGGCCAAGTACGAACAGGAGTAGGTCGCCCAGCAACATTGCGAGGATCGAAACGGCAAAAGCGACGGACGCTGAAATCAAATGAGATGCAGCAGCAGCTCCGGCCGCGATTAAGGCGAGAGCGGCGGGGGCAGGCAGACCGGCTGCTTCGGCAAACACCACGAGAAATAGCAGCAGATATCCATGATGCGAGATGGCTTGGAGCAAATCGGTCATCCTGATTCCAGAGTACATGAAAAGGGCGGCGTTAGACCGTCAGATCTGCTAACCGCAACTTTCCTACCATGCACCTTAAAAAAGACATTACCAACAGCTCTTCCAGGCTATTCTCCCTAGCGGAATTGCCACCTGAGTGACGTCTGACAACACGGGGGGAAAATTTGGATGTAGAACCGCGAAATAGCAGGCAGCCAGACTACTTTTCGCGGGCGACCACAAACTCTGGAGCCCACAGCAGCGCGCGTTTGATTTCCGAGTCAGGGAAAGTGCAGACGGCTTTGCGCGCGGACTCGGCATACTTGCTTGCGGCGGCCGTAGCAGCTTCCACCGAGCCGTAGCGGGTCAGGATTTCGAGAATGTCAGCATGAGTGGCCCCATTAAAGGCGCGCTGCTCGACGACCGCCGCAATTTTCTTGCGCTCCGACGGTGTGCAACGCTCGAGAGCGTGAATAACCGCCATCGTGACTTTGCCTTCACGCAGATCGCTGGCCACGGGCTTACCAAGAACCTGTTCGGATGCAGTTAGGTCGAGCACGTCATCGACGATTTGAAATGCCATCCCCAGGTCACGGCCGTACTTTGCGACCTGTTCTTCCTGCTCCGGCGAAGCGCCACCGAGAATGGCTCCAAGCCGCATGCAGACCGAGAACAGACATGCGGTCTTTCTGTAGATCAGATCGAAGTGCTCGTCGAGGGAGATGAGCTTGCCAAGTTTCTCCATCTGCAGCAGTTCGCCTTCCACCATCTGCTGGGTAAGTTCAATGAGCGCGTCGAGAATACGGAAGTTGCGTTCCTGTACCGCAACCTTGAAAGCCTGCATGTAGAGCCAGTCGCCAGCGAGCACGCATTTGGAATTTCCCCACTGGGTGTTGGCCGCAGGGCGGCCACGGCGAGTTTTGGCTTCATCGATGATGTCGTCGTGGACGAGCGTGGCGGTATGGATGATTTCAACCACAGCTCCAAGCTTTACCGCGCCCCGCCCCTCATAGTTGAAAAGCTTGGCAGAAAGCAGCAGCAGCATTGGACGAATGCGCTTGCCACCGCCACCACGGAGGTACTCACCAATTTCGGTAATGGCCGTGACCCCGGAGACGGTATCGCGACCGAACTCACGTTCAATGGCAGCGAGATCGTCGCGTAGCAGTTCAAAGACTTCGGCTCCGTTGATGGCCATACCGTTGGTGGTGGCGGAAGTTGTCATTTAACCGGCTTCAGGCTCAGGCCCAGCTTCAGGCCGAATGGCCCGGAAGCGAAAGCCTGATGCCGCATCTAGTTTGATCGATAATTCGTGAACTGCATATCGATTCCGAAATCCTGCTGCCGCAACAAAGCGATGATCTCCTGCAGAGTGTCGCGGTCTTTGCCGCTGACCCGCACCAAGTCTCCTTGGATCGATGCCTGCACCTTTTTCTTTGAGTTCTTGATGAGTTTGACGATGTCACGGGCTTTCTCAATCGGAATACCTTGCTGCATCGTGATCTTCTGTTTGGCGGTCGCATTGGCGGCGGGTTCAACCGGGCCGTAAGTCAGGCCTTTTAGGGGTACTCCGCGCTTCACGAGCTTCTGCTGGAAAACATCGTTAACCGATTTCAGCTTGTACTCGTCAATCGAGTGCAGAAGGATCGCATCCTTGCCCTCCAAAGCGATGGCGGACTTTGAGTCCTTCAAGTCAAAGCGCGTAGAAATTTCTTTCATCGCCTGCTGAATGGCGTTCGAGACTTCCTGTAGGTCGATCTTGCTGACAATATCGAAAGTGTTCTCTGGCATGGATTAATAGATTAGCTTAGTTGGGCGGATGATTCCCACTGGTCCCAGGTTTTTTTAGAGCATTGTACCGCCGGCAGCAAAACGCAGCGAGCAGCGAGCGAGGAGCGAACATCCTCGAGCCAGCTCGAATCGCTTACTGCCCCAAATCAAAGAAGCGGTAGAAATTATCTGCAGTTTGCTTGCCGATTTCTTCTCCCGACAGGCCGCGCAACTGGCCGATGTGCCGCGCCGTTTCTTTGACATAGGCAGGCTCATTGCGTTTGCCGCGGTATGGGGTGGGGGCGAGATACGGCGCGTCGGTTTCAATGAGCATCCGCTCCAGTGGAACCTGAGTCGCAGAATGGCGAATCTGCTCCGCTTTTGGGAAGCTGACGTTGCCGGCAAAGGAAATCATGAAGCCGATGTCCAACGCCCGCTTTGCATGACTCCAGGCGCCAGTGAAGCAATGCAGGATGCCGCCGAGGCCTGAAGGTCTCCAGTGCTGTTCGATCAAGGAGAGGCAGTCTTCCCAAGCGTTCTGGTTCTGGTCGCTTGGACGGCAGTGGATGACGATCGGCAATGCCGCCGCCCGCGCGAGCTCCATCTGCCGGACAAAGACGTCCTGCTGAATGTCGCGCGGCGAGTGGTCGTAATAGTAGTCCAGTCCAATTTCTCCCCAGGCGATCGCCTTCGGATGATGCGCGAGTTGCTCGAGTTCCAGGAAGTCGGTTTCTTTGGCCAGCTTCGCCTCGTGGGGATGAATTCCGATACTCGCGTAAATGAAATTGTACTTCTCGGCGATCCGAATCGCGCAATCCAGGGTGCCAGGACCGTCCCCTGTACCGATCGAAAGGATATTAGCGACGCCTACTTCGCGAGCACGCAGAACGACCTGCTCGCGATCAGAATCGAAGCGCGAGCCGTCGAGATGGCAATGAGAATCGACGTACATGTCTTCACGGTCTGTTATTTCAATCTTGCTCCGAGAGGTACATCCTCTAGAAAGCCGGCTAGCACCGGCTTCCCGCCTTCGAGGGACGCGGCTAAAAGCATCCCGTTTGACTCTAGCCCGCGCAATTTGCGGGGAGCAAGATTGGCGACAATCACGATTTTTCGCCCGATCAGCGTCTCCGGGGCGTAGGCTTCGGCGATGCCGGCCAGGATCTGGCGGGTTTCGGTTCCGAGATCGACTTCGAGGCGCAGCAGTTTGTCCGCCCCTTTTACGCGTTCTGCAACCTTCACTTGTGCAACGCGAAGTTCGACCTTCGTAAAATCATCGATTGAGATTTTACGGTCAACGATGGCTTCGGCGGCAGGTTGATTCAGCGGCACAGATCCTTGCGACGCCCCCTGTGTCGCTCCGGCCTGAGCTGTCGCGGTCTGTGCCTGTCCAGCTTCGGTGTCCGCCGGAGCTGCGGCCCCTCGGTTCTTCTCTTCCATCTGCTGCATCCTTTCAATAGCGCCTTTGTCGGCGCGGGGGAAAACGGGTTCAACCTTGCCCAGCCTGGTTCCAAGCTTGAGTTGCCCCCACTGCAAGTCGGCGAGCGGAAACTTCGTAATGTCTCCGAGGCCCAGCTGGGACCAGATTTTGGAGCTGGCTTGCGGCAGGATCGGATAGGCCAATGCGGTCACGATGCGCAAAGCCTCCGCCGATGTGTACAGCACGGTGGCCAAGCGTGCCCGGCTATTTTCGTCCTGCTGCTCGGCCAGAGCCCATGGCTCATTTTCCACGATGTACTTGTCGACCGCCGCCACCAGAGCCCAGGCAAGCTCGAGAGCGCGCGAGAACTGGTATTGCCCAAAAAGCTCATGGAACTCTTGCACCGTGTGTCTAGCTAGGGTCGCTATCAGGTCCTCTTCGGGGGTGTGGGCGGCGGTGTGAGAGGGATATGGCACCTCTCCCTTGAAATAACGCGTGATCATGGCCAAAGTCCTGCTGGCCAGATTGCCAAGACCATTTGCCAGATCCGAGTTATAGCGTTGCACGAGCGCATCGAAGGAAAACGAGCCATCCTGCCCGAATACAACTTCACGCAGCAGGAAATAACGCAGAGCGTCAGCACCGAGCACGTCAAGAATTGTCTCGCTGCGCACAATATTCCCCCGCGACTTCGACATCTTGTTCTCTTCGAACAACAGCCAGCCGTGAGCAACGATCGACTTGGGCAGGGGAAGGCGCGCCGCCATGAGAAAGGCCGGCCAATAAACGCAATGGAAACGGACAATTTCCTTGCCAACCATGTGGACGTCGGCAGGCCAGAACTTCTTGAACTTGGAATCATCCGCCGAGCCGTAACCAAGGGCGGTGATGTAGTTGGCCAAGGCATCGAACCAAACATAGATCACGTGCTTGGGATCGTCAGGAACCGGAATACCCCAGGAAAAAGTCGAGCGGCTGATGGAGAGATCACGCAGGCCGGACCGCAGGAACGAGATCACCTCATTGCGTCGAGTCTCGGGGCGGATGAACTCCGGCTGCGAGCTGTAAAGCTCGAGCAGTGGCTCGGCAAATGCCGACAGCTTGAAGAAGTAGTTCTCTTCTTTCACCGTTTCGGTGGGGCGACCGCATTCCGGGCAAGCTTCCCCCGGTCCCACTTCCACGTACATCTCATCAAAGACGCAGTACTGGCCGGTGTAGCTGCCCTTATAGATGTATCCATTGTCGCGAATGCGCCGCCACAGGCTCTCGAGACCGCTCTTGTGGCGGTCCGACGTCGTGCGGATGTAATCGTCGTAGGTGATTCCCATACGGTCCCAAAGAGCGCGGAACTCGGCTGAGACGCCATCGGCGAATTGCTGAGGAGACGTTTGTGCGGCCTCCGCTGCACGCTCGATTTTCTGACCATGTTCGTCGGTGCCGGTCAGGAACCAGGTATCAAATCCCAAGGCTCGCTGTCGGCGAGCGACGGCGTCACAGGCAATGGTCGTGTAGGAATGCCCGATATGAGGGCGCGCGTTGACGTAGTAGATCGGTGTCGTAATGTAGAACTTGGGCATATTTATCTTTAGTCGCGCAGAACACGGAGGACACAGGGAAAAACAGGAAGGATTGCCTTCGTGTACTTTCGTGCTCTTTGTGGTTAATGCCTTTTGCTGGTGGCCTGCAGGTAGGCTTGCACCGCCTCCTGCATGACCTGCTTCAATGGTACACGCTGCTCGGCAGCGATGCGGCGGCAGTCTTCGTATTCGGGTGCGTAACTAGAAATAGTGCTATTCATGCTGGCGACCTTGATACGGATCTCCCCAAACCGCGTGCGGACGGTTTGCCACTCTCTTGCAAGTATCTGACGGCGTTCTTCGCGGCGGCGTACGCCTAACGTGGTGGTCTCAGCGAAGATGATCTTAGTCAGATTCTCGGCATCTTGGGGTTTGGAAAGCACGGTCAACAGAGTTGCTGGGCGGTTCTTCTTCATCTGCACCGGGGTGCCGAAGACATCCAGTGCTCCAGCTTCGAAAAGTTCTTCCATCACGTAGCCGAAGACCTGGGGGCTGAGGTCGTCGAGGTTCGCTTCTAGGATCGTGACGTGGTCTTCCCCGGGTTGTGCCGAGCCTGTTCGCGTCCCTCCCTCGGGTCGTTCGCTCGGCCCGGGCTTGGCTCCCGAGTCGACTGCCTGCACCACCTCTCCGATCAGGATCCGCACTACGTTCGGCTGTCTGAGAAAGTCTTGAGTGCCCGCGCCATAGCCAATCTTCTCGATCTTCATCGCGGGGAGCGATTCAAACCGGGAAGCTAGAGTTGTCACAATAGCGGCACCGGTGGGGGTCACAAGCTCAGCCTTGACGCCCGCGGAGTACACCGGGACATTCTTAAGCAACTCGACCGTCGCAGGCGCGGGAACGGGAAAGGTTCCATGTGCGCACTCGACGGTTCCTGCGCCGACATTCAGCGGCGAGCACAGGAACTGATCGACCCCCAGTGCGTCTGCCCCGACCGCGGCACAGACGATGTCGACGATGGCGTCCACGGCGCCAACCTCGTGGAAGTGAATCTTTTCGATGGGCAGATTATGAATCTTGGCTTCGGCTGTCCCGAGCTTCTCGAAAATGCCAATCGCTCTGCGCTGAGCGGATTCGCCGGTCTTTGAGTGGCCAATGATGTGGCGAATCTCTTTCAGCGCCCGGCCATGTCCTTCCGAATGAGTATGGATCTGTTCGAAGGGCGCGTGTTCATGCACTGGTTGGTGGGAGTGAGAATCGTGGGAATGCTGATGCGAATGCGATTGTGCGCCGGCGCCTGGCTTGGCCCGCTGATCGTCCGTTGATGTTCTTCGTGGTTGCTCTTTCCTTCCATCAACGATCACATCGACCTTGGTTGCACTAATGCCGCCACGAATCACGCGAGTGATTTCGAGCGCCGCACCGAGGCCCAGGGCCGCGACGGTTTGGTGAAAAAGTTCGCATGAGACTCCGGCATCGATCAACGCACCCAAAAACATGTCGCCGCTAATGCCAGAGAAGCAATCAAGATAGGCGATGCGACTCGGAGCATCGTGCCTCGATCGTCCCTCATAATCCGGAGAGGCGTCTTTCATGTGTTTTACGTCGTGCGACAAAGTGTGTCCTTACGCTTGGCCAAACAGAAATTCTAAAGCTGAACTCGTTTTTGCGTACGACCGACGACGGACGGCACATGACCGTCTGTTAAAATCACTGTTTTCCCAACAACTTAGGGGACCTACTTGTATCGTCATCTCGAGAATCGGCTAGCCCAGCAAATACGCGGGTTTCTCCGCGAAAAGTACGGAGTGGAGCTGCCCAGAATTGTCGTTGAGCAACCGCCGAAAGTGGAGTTCGGAGAGTACGCAGTGCCCCTGGCTTTTGAATTGGCCAAAAAGCTGCGTAAGCCGCCGCGGAAGATTGCGGAAGACATTGTTGCGGGCATGGGCCCGGTCGAGGGATTCCAGAAGCTGGAGGTTGCTGGCGCCGGCTACATCAATGCGCGAGTTGATCGCGTCTCAATGGCAACGGCGGTCGTGCGGGAGGAAAAACCTGCTGTCGGGAAGACGGCGGGCAAGATTCTGGTGGAGCACTCGAGCATCAATCCGAATAAGGCGGCACATATTGGACATCTGCGCAATGCAATTTTGGGGGACACGTTCGTGCGCCTTTTGCGCTTCTCCCAGCGTGATGTCGATGTTCAGAACTACATTGACAACACGGGCGTGCAAGTGGCGGATGTGGTCATCGGATTCCAGCATCTTGAGAAAAAGTCACGAGCCGAGATTGAGCAACTGGCGAAAGAACCGCGATTCGATTACTACTGCTGGGATTTGTATGCGCGAGTGTCCCAGTGGTATGAGCAAAGTCCGGAGAACAGGAAGGTGCGACTGCAAGCATTGCACGAGATCGAGCGGGGCGGCAATGAAACGGCGGCAATCGCAGAATTGCTTTCGATCGCGGTGCTGCGCCGGCATCTGGAAACCATGGACCGGATCGACATCGAATACGACTTCCTGCCGCGGGAAAGCGAGATCTTGCACCTTCATTTCTGGGATGCTGCGTTTGAGAAACTCAAAACTGCAGGAGTTCTGTTCTACGAAGATCAAGGGAAAAATAAGGGTTGCTGGGTGATGCGCCGCGCGGCGATCGGGAAAGCGACGGCAAAAACCTCAACCAAAGAGGATGCCCCTCGCGCTTGCTCAGAGCAGGACTCAAGCACAGAGGAAGCCGCCGAGGTTTCCGAGGAAGATCAGAAAGTCATCGTCCGTTCGAATGGAACCGTGGGTTATGTGGGCAAGGACATCGCCTATCACATGTGGAAATTCGGATTGCTGGGCAAGGACTTCGGATACTGCAAGTTCTTCCACTACGTTGCCACCCAAAAGGAGTGTTGGATTTCTACGAGCAACGGAGAAAAGGATCATCCTCACTTTGGAGGGGTCGCGGAGATCTACAACGTCATCGATGCGCGGCAGTCCGAAGCCCAGAATACCGTCATCGAAGCCCTTCGGGGGCTCGGGTATCAGGAGGCCGCCGATCACTATACCCACTTTTCCTACGAGATGGTTGCGCTCACTCCCCGCTGTGCCGCTGAGCTCGGATACGACCTTTCCGAGGAAGATAAAGCTCGACCCTACGTGGAGGTTTCAGGGCGGAAAGGCTTTGGCGTGAAGGCCGACGATCTGCTCGATAGATTGATCGCTACCGCTAGCTTGGAGGTGGACCCTCGGAATCGGGATCTGCCCCAGGAGCAACGCGATGTTATCTCGAAGCAGATCGCCATTGGCGCGCTGCGCTACTTCATGTTGAAGTACACGAAACCGGCAGTGATTGCCTTCGATTTCAAAGAGGCTTTGAGTTTTGAAGGTGAGACCGGACCTTATGCGCAGTATGCAGTGGTCCGCGCGACCAACATCTTCCGCAAGGGGGGATGGGATGCGGATGCCTTCTTGGCGGATGTTGCAAGCCAGCTCTCGGGGGACGACCTGACGAAGTTCCTGACGGGCGAGGACTCGGACGAGCTTTGGGAACTCTGGCTGGCGGCCTCGAAGACGGCGTATGTCGTCGATCAATGCGTCGCGACCACGGAGCCAGCGTATCTCGCCAAGCATGTCTTCCAACTGGCGCAGATGTTTAACACCTTCTATCACCGGTATCCCATCTTGAGCGAACCCGATGAGCGGCGGAAGAAGTTCCTTTTGACGACGACAGCCATCGTGCGGCGGGAGTTGATGCGGACACTGGCCGTGCTGGGGATTGAAGTTCCGGTGGTGATGTAGCGTCCCCTTTGCCGCTTCAGTTGGACTGAGAGTGGCATCACCACGCGTATGGAACTAGGCTCGCTTTCGTCCTCCCGCGACCATCAGCGCCCCGCCCACGACGATGAGTCCGACGCCAACGTAGGGGGGAAGAAGTTCGTCGTGGCGGGTGTTGACGCCGACATGAATATCCCCGGCGTCGATGCCATGGCGCTCGCTGTGGGGCAAGGGAATGAAGAATGACGCAATCCCAAGCACCACAATGATAAGTCCGACGACAAACAGTGCTTTCATAGAGCTCTCCTTGAATCCCGCGTTTTTCTCGCCCGGCGGTTGCCTAGCCTTTCCCGAGTTCGCGAGCGAATTCGATCAAACTGCGCACCGCAACTCCCGATGGCCCCTTTGCGATCCAAGGCTTGTTTTCTTCCATCCAGGCGGTGCCTGCGATGTCGAGATGGATCCACGGCGTTGTTTCCGCGAATTCGCGCAGGAACGCAGCCGCGGTACTTGCTCCTCCCCAGCGTCCCCCGGTGTTCATGAGGTCCGCGATGTTTGAACGAGTCATATCGAGATACTCGTCATTGACTGGCAGACGCCACATGCTTTCGCCGGATTTCGCGAGCGTAGTGGCGAAGCTCTGATAAAACGAGTCGTCGTTTGCAAAAACGCCGACGTTGGCATAGCCCAAAGCGACCACAACGGCGCCGGTCAGGGTGGCCGCGTCAATTAGATGCGTGCAGCCCAGGCGGCGCGCGTAGCACAGGCCATCCGCGAGAACCAGCCGTCCTTCCGCATCGGTGTTGATGATTTCGATGGTCTTGCCGGACATAGCCGTCTGAATGTCGCCGGGCTTCTGCGCCTTGCCCGAGGGCATGTTTTCCGTGGCGCAGACGATGCCGATGACTTTGACCTTTGGCTTGAGCAGCGCGATCGCGCGCATGACGCCGATCATGGTGGCACCGCCGGCCATGTCGTATTTCATCTTCTCCATGCCGTCGGCAGGCTTGATGGAGATGCCGCCGGTGTCAAACGTAATCCCCTTGCCGACCAGCCCGAGCACCGGGTTTTCCGGGGCGTCAGCCGGTTCGTAGCGCATCACGATCAGTGCCGGCGGCTCGTCTGAGCCTTGCGCCACACCCCAGAATGCGCCCATCTTCAATTCCTGAATCTTCTCGGCTCCGTACACTTCGCACTTCAGGCCGTTTTCCTTACACATCTGCTTAGCCCGATCTGCAAGGATTGTTGGAGTCATTCGATTCGAAGGTTCGTTTACTAACTCGCGTGTGAAGTTCTGCGATTCCCCGACCACCCGAGCCTGTTCGAGCGCGCCTTCTAGCGTTGCCTGATCACCCGAGGCGACCACCCTCAGCGCTTCCACGCGCTGGTCTTTTCGGTCGCTCTTGTAGGTGTCGGGATCAAAGTTGCCGACGATGGCGCCTTCTACCACCGCCCGCAGGGCATCCTCGGCAGCAAGCGGTTCGGGCAAAACGAAGGCCAGACTGCGCAATTTGCGCGGCTTGAGAGCGCGGATGGCCGCGCCCCCCAGCTTGCGAAGATCGGACAGCGTGAATTTCTCGGAATTGCCTCCCCCGATCAGGAGGAGGCGCTTTGCCTTCAGACCCGAAGGTTTGTGCAACCAAGTTGTCTCAAAGGTCTTCGCGCTCACGTCGCCGGAGGAAATGACATCAGCAGCTGCTTGCTGAACGGCTTTGTCCCCGGCAGAGACAAAAGCCTCCATCTTGTCTTTATCCCCTCGGTCGAGCACGACAGCGACCAGGCATTCGGTTTCAAGTTGAGCGGCGGGAGAGAGAAAAAGTGAAGTCTTCATAATTTGTTGAGAAGAAACAGTATGAAAGGCGGGAAGGGAATCGCGCAAGCTGGCTATTGTGGCACTCAGAAAAGTGCGACATACGCCCGCCACGCCCGGGCGAGTCTTTATTAGGCTCTACTCACGATGCACGGGAGGCTTCGCTCTATGAAACGACTTGCTTGCGTTGTGTTTCTTCTCTCCGCCTGCTGTATGGCGGTCGAACCGGGACAGGTGCGCTATCTGGGTGGCACCTTAGACAACTCGAAGGTTGGCACGGTTGGTCGACTGGATTTGTCGTCGCCGGGGTCGATAACGTACCAAGTATCGGAGTCGCGCTTCACCATTCCCTATGAACAGATTGTGAGTTATCAATACAACCAGGAACTCGGGCACCACCTGGGCGTGCTGCCGGCGCTCGCAGTGGGACTGCTTAAACACCGCCAGCATCGGCACGTTTTCACGATTGTCTACCTGAACGACCAACTGACTAAGCAGATTGCCGTCTTTGAAGTGCCCAAACGCGCGGCCGGAAGCGTGAAGGCGGTTTTGGATGCAAAGGGCATCCACACGTGCGTACAATATGGCGCGTGCAGCACAAAATAATTTCCACCCGGGTCGGTCCTTCCGTTGCGAATTCACTCCGTTGGCTGATGATCGCGCTCCTGGTTTCAGCAGCCCTGGCCCAGAATGCGCCCGCATCCGAGAAGATCATCATTGACACCGACATCGGGGACGACGTCGACGACGCATTCGCGTTGGCGCTGGCGCTCAAAAGTCCTCAACTTCAGATTCTCGGCATCACGACCGAGTTTGGCGATACCGAGACGCGTGCCAAGCTCGTGGACCGGATGCTGGGGGAGGCAGGACGGCAGGACATCCCGGTGGCGGTTGGCGTTCCTACGGACGCGAAGACCAGCTTCGGGCAGCGTCCCTACGCCGAAGGGGGGCACTTTGCCAGAGCGAGCCACCCCCAGGCAGTGGATTTCATTCTCGAGCAGATACGTCGCTATCCGGGAGAGATCACGCTGGTGACGATTGGGCCCTTGGTGAACGTAGGCGCGGTGATCGACCGCGATCCAGGGACATTTCGCAAGCTGAAGCGCGTGGTGAGCATGGGCGGTTCGATCGACCGGGGATATGGAGATCCCTACGCCGCGCCGACTCCGCCTCAATCCGAGTGGAACATTTTGAATGACGTTCGGTCATCGCAGAAGCTGTTTGCTGCAGGCGTGCCGGTTTACCTAATGCCGCTCGATTCGACGCAGCTGAAACTCGACGAGGTAAAGCGCGCATTCCTTTTCCGGCAAGGGACTCCGCTCACTGATGCTTTGGCGATCTTGTATCACCAGTGGGGTCAGCAGACTCCGACGCTGTTCGACCCGGTCACCATTGCTTTCATCGATGATCCCAAGCTGTGTCCGGTCGAACCCATGAACATCGTGGTCGATGCCAAGGGCATGACCTTGCGCGGGAATGGCGCACCCAATGCGCAGGTGTGTTTACGCTCGGATCCGGAGGCGTTTTTCAGGTTTTACCTCTCCCGGGTCGCCTCGCGGTAGGCGTTTTCAATGCAAGATCCTGCAGCTTACAGGGAAAGGGAGACGGGTAAAATAGAGGAATGAGGCGGGTCTACCTCGACAATAACGCCACAACTCCGGTTTTGCCTGAGGTGCAGGAGGCTATGCGTCCCTATTTTGCCGAGCACTTTGGCAACGCGTCTTCCATCCATCATCACGGGCAGGAGACACGCGCGGCGGTCGAGCGGGCAAGAGAGTCGGTGGCGGCGCTGCTTGGTTGCCGCCCAGCTGAGGTGGTTTTCACTAGCGGTGGAACGGAGGCTGACAACCTCGCCATCTTCGGATTGGTTCGTGCGGGCGACCATGTTATTACCTCGACCATTGAGCATCATGCCGTCCTGAATTCCGCCAGGCAGCTACTGGAACGCGGCGCGGAGGTAACGTTTATTCCGGTGGACGGACGAGGTCTGGTGAATCCCGATGAGGTGCGCCGGGCGATCCGACCGAACACCAAGCTGGTCACCATCATGTACGCAAACAACGAGACCGGCGTGATCCAGCCGGTCGAGGAGTTGGGGAAGATCTGCGCCGAGTCCGATGTCTACTTCCATACCGACGGGGTGCAGGCGGCGTCGAAGATTAGGATTGATGTGAAGGGGATCGGCTGCGACCTGCTCTCCATTTCCGGACACAAATTCCACGCTCCGCAGGGAACGGGTGCGCTCTATGTGCGCAAAGGCACAAAGCTTGAGGCCTTGTTTTACGGTGGAAGCCACGAGCGCTCGCGCCGGGCGGGAACGGAGAACGTACCGGGAATCGTGGGACTGGGAAAGGCGGCGGAAATGGCCAGCAAGGCGCTTGCCGCTGGCGAAGATCAGGCCATGGCTGGATTGCGGGACCGATTGCAGGCAGCAATCTTAGCGACCGTTGCTTCCGCTGGTGTCAATGGCGAGGGCGCGCCCCGCGTCCCAAACACTTCGAACATCTACTTCGATTACATCGAAGGCGAAGCGCTGGTGATCGCGCTCGACCTCAAGGGACTCTCGGTTTCAACTGGAGCAGCCTGCTCTTCTGGGGCGATCGAGCCATCCCATGTGCTCACCGCAATGGGGCTCCGTCCCGACCGCGCCCGGGCCAGCATTCGCTTTAGCCTGGGCAAGCAGAACACCGCAGACGATGTGGAGTTTGCTGCCCAGTTAGCCCCGGCGGCAGTCGAGCGTTTGCGAGAATTGTCGCCTCTGTACAATAGGAAGACAGCGCTTAGCACTTAGCTTTGAGCCGTTTTGCCAAGTCTACTCTGGAGTAATAGAGCCAGCTGAGGAAGCGGGGCTGCCTAGAACTACAAGGCGGCGAAAAAACGCAAAGTTCGCTACGAAGCTCATGCCCATCCCCCGCACGATCGCCGTTGCCATGTCGGGAGGAGTCGACTCCTCGACCGTAGCCGCCATGTTGCGCGCCGAAGGACACAACGTCGTCGGCCTCACCATGCAGTTGTGGAACCAGCGTCGGCTTGCCGGCCGTGAGGGCATGCCAGAGGCGGTGACCGGCCGCTGCTGCTCGCTCGATGATGTTTACGATGCTCGTCGCGTCGCCGAGACGATCGGAATTCCTTACTACGTGGTCAACCATGAGGAGCGGTTCGAGCGCGATGTCGTCCGGCCCTTCGTCGAGGAGTATCTTTCCGGACGAACCCCGATCCCTTGCAGCCTGTGCAACAATCACTTGAAGTTTGACCAGCTCCTCGTAGTGGCACGACAGATTGGCGCCGAGGCAGTTGCCACCGGACATTACGCCCGGGTCGAGTTGGATGATCTGAGTGGGCGCTGGTTGCTGAAGCGTCCGAAGGATCGCTCGAAGGACCAGACGTACTTCCTGTTTGGGCTCACACAGGAGCAACTGCAGCGAACGCTGTTTCCGCTGGGGGGAATGACAAAGCCTGAGGTGCGCGATTTGGCGCGCAAGCATGGTCTTGCTCTCGCTGAGAAGCCGGATTCCCAAGAGATTTGCTTTGTCCCGGGCGGCGACTACAAGAAGTTTCTCGATGCCTATCTGGGCGAGCAGGGCGAGTCGCTTCCGGATACGGCAGGCGAGCTGGTCACGACCGACGGACGCGTTATTGGCGAACACACGGGGATTCACAACTTTACGGTAGGACAGCGCAAAGGGCTTGGCATTGCAACCGGTTCGCCGCTCTACGTGATTCAGATCAAGGGTGATCGTCGGGAGGTCGTCGTCGGCGAGCAGGAGAATCTCTACTCCAAGACACTGATTGCGAAGCGCACCAATCTGATCTCAGCCGAGGAGCTGCATCAGCCGATGCGCGTAACCGTCAAGATTCGCCATCGCCATGAGCCAGCCGCTGCCACCATCGAGAAGTCCGGTTCTGAGGCGATTCTTGTAACTTTCGACGAGCCGCAGCGTGCGGTGACCCCAGGGCAAGCAGCCGTTTTCTACGACGGCGACGTGGTTGTGGGAGGCGGTTGGATTTCTTAGCCGGGCATCGTTTCTTCCCCGAGTTCCCCACGGATTGGGTCTTTCATTTCACCCGAGCTTGTCCGGCAGGGAAATCATTCCACATGGCCACGACCCGCTCTTTCAGCTCAGCCGTGTACTTGGCATAGATTTCTTCCGAGGCCTGTGCTTCCGGAGGGGGTTGAAGCAGTTTCCCGATTCTGATGTTCAGGTGCGAGAACTTCTGGAAGCGCTGGTTGCGCGGCCAGGCTTCGTAAAATCCGTCAATCGCCAGGGGCACGATTGGTATCTGCAAATGGATTGAGAGAATGGCGGCACCTTTTTTGAAAATTCGAGGGGTGCCGTCGATACTCCGTTCGCCTTCCGGATACAGCATAAGTGCCATCCCATTCCTCAGTCCGTAAGCCCCGGCACGCATTGCCGGAACCAGGTTGGCGTCTGGGTCTACCACGACGACTTTGAGCAATCTCGCCACTTGCCGCATCAACCCTGATCCGAAGATCTCACTGGTACCCACGGCGAACATGCGCTTGAGTGCCGTATACGGTAGTAATGACATCAGGACGATTGGGTCAAGAAAACTCTGATGGTTCGAGCACAGCAGGTACGCGCCGCTTGGAGGAAGGTTGTCCATCCCCTGCACATCGACTCGAGAAACCAAACGCCACCACCAACCAATCAGCCGCGACATGAGAAACAGAACCGGGTCGAGCACCGGCCGTTGTTTGGTGATTCGCAGCGTAGCTAAATCACTTGGATCCTCACGCAACACCGCACTCCAGCCGGCAAATGCCCGCGTCGGGTGGGAGCTGTCTGCGGTCTTTCCCCCCGAGACCGCACTTTCCAGAACAGCATCGACCAGCTCGCGAACGGTGTAGATTTTCCCCAGCTCGGATTCGGGAACATCACCTCCAAGTTCCTGTTCGATGGCCACAAGCAGTTCGACGCGACTCATGGAATCGAGCCCGAGGTCGAGCTCCAGGTTGTCAGTCGGGCGAATCTGCTGGGGTTTGGTCGTCGAGTAGTCATGAATGATCTTGAGCGCCCGCCCGGCAGCGGGCTTCTCGAGCCAAGCCCGGTCTTCGGGTGTGAGCGGCTTTGTAACCGGCAGGTCTCCAGGTTTTTTCCCATCCCCGGACTTCACTCGTTTCTGGATCTCGAATCGTTTCAGCTTGCGCGTAGTCGTACGTGGCAGGTCGTCTTGCCAGATTTCATATCCGCTGATTCGCTTTGTCGAAGCCAGTTTCGCCGACAGGCCCTCCACATCGAATCGAATTACTTCTTTCGCATTCACCACCCTCCGTTGTCTCAGCACTTCGAAGTTCGGGACGATGACGGCGTAGAGTTTGTCGACGCCTTCGATCCCCATTACGCAAATCTCCTTGATAAATGGCGACTGATGGTAATGCGACTCGATTTCCTCGGGATAAACATTCTTGCCGTTCGACAGGATGATGACTTCTTTCTTGCGTCCGGTGATGAACAGGTTGCCGTCGCGATCGAAATAGCCGAGATCGCCGGTATACAGCCAACCATCCTTGAGCACGTCGCCCGTAGCATCCGGCCGGTTCCAGTAGCCCTTCATGACGATGGGCCCGCGCAGGATGATTTCACCGCTCGCTGGAGCGTCGTCCGCGGCCGCCTGGGGATCTAGAATTCTTGCTTCAACTCCCTTGAGCGGCTTGCCAACGGAACCAATCACCAGCCGGTCACGCGAATTTACGAAGGCTCCTCCCGATGTTTCAGTAAGGCCGTAGGCCTGAAGCACGTCAATTCCCAGCGAGTAGAAATCCCGCGCGATCTGCGGATCGAAACGCGATCCCCCGGTTACCAGAAAACGCATCCGCTTGCCGAACAACGCATGAATCTTAGGGAAGAATATCTTCCCCGGATTCATTCCCGCCCGGCGGCAGGAAAGGGTCAACGCTCTCAGCAGGCCAAATGCAGTTCGGGTAAGCCCACCTTTTTGCTTCACTTCCTTGAAGATTCGCTCGTGAATGAGATTGAAGAACTGCGGCACCACCGCAAACGCAGTGATGTCGCGCTCCTGTAAAGCCCGCAATAACTCCGTGGTATTCAGCGTGGAGAGATACACGGCCTTAGCGCCGGCAACGAGTGGCAGCAGCAGGTTGGCCATTTGCGAGAGAACGTGAAACAGCGGCAACACGCCCAGGATCGCATCGTTGGATCCAAGGTCGGCCCATGCGAAAACTGCTTCGGCTTCGCCCACGAGATTTGCGTGCGTGAGCATTACCCCCTTGGGATCGGCCGTCGTTCCGGATGTGTAGAGGAGGGAAGCAACGTCCTCGAGTTGGCGCGGGACGGGTTTAAATTCGGAGCGCGGCTGGGCAAAGATGGTGTCAAGATCGGCGATCGGTTGGGCGCTCGGGTTGGGGCTCTGGCTCAAGCGAGGATCAGGAGTGGGTGTCTCGGTAGAGCCAGTCGTCGGGCTCGGGGCCGTTTCGGTTAGCACCAGATCGATGCCGGAGCCGCTCAGGGCTTCTTGCGACGTCGGCAGATGTTTCCGGTCGCATACTAGCAACTCTGCCCCACTGTCCTTCAGGATTTTCGCCACCTGCTCGGGGTGGTAAGCGGTGTCGAGCGGGACGACCACGCCACCTGCAGCGATGATTCCGAGGTATGCGGCAACCCAGCGAGGGTGATTCTCGGCGAGGATTGCGACTCGCGACCCTGGCGGCATGCCTTGCGAGAGAAGCCAGCCCGCGAACAGCTCTGCCATTTGGCGAAGTTGTCTATAGGTGTAGCTCTCGACCGTCTTGGACCGCTGGATTTCGAGAGCTATGTTCTGCGGCCACCGCTCGGAACACTCGACAAAACGATCGTAGAAAGTCGTCATCGGTTTCCGGAAATATACCGTAAGACTGGTTCTTGGCTATCAACAACTGGACAAGACGAGGTTTTTATTGACTCCGATGCTGCCCCAGAGTAGATTGAGGCGGCTCGAAAGCACCCTGGCTGGGGAGTCCTAGGTCGAGCCAGTTTCCGCAAAACACGTTGGGGAGGCAACAAACCATGAGTACATCGAGCGCGGTAGCAACAGCGGCTAGCTTTCCTGTTTCCCGGGAGCGGATGGAGCGCATGTTTTATTTGCTCTCCTCGGCCCTATTGCTGGTCATCGTTGTCCTGGGATTCCAACAATTTTATCTCCATGGGCGAGCTTCCGGCGGAGGACCTGTAACCGGGCAGATTATGGCTCTGGTTTTCCTGCATGGCATTGCCATGTCGGCCTGGATCATTCTCCTCGTCGTCCAATCCGCTCTCATCGTAGGCGGCAACCGCAAGTTGCACATGACATTAGGGGTGGGAGGAGTCGTGCTTGCTGGGTTGCTGGTTGTTTTGGGCTTGGCGACGGCGATCAGCTCCGTTCACTACAATCCGGACGCCTATAAAGAGATTTGGGGAGCCCGCCGGTTCTTGAGTCTTATGCTCACCGATATTTTGGGGTTTGGGATTCTTGCCGGCATTGGATTGAAGAACCGAAAAAGACCCGAGATCCATCGTCCCATGATGTTTTTGGCGACTCTGTTTGCCGCCGGCCCGGCGGGTCTGTTTCGGATCCCGTACGTGAGTGGTCCGATCATGGGAGCGATCCACAGCATGATGGCCATTTGGACGCCCATGTTGATCCTGGGGGCGCTGCTTTTGATCCTGAAGTCAGTGATGACCCGTTCCTGGGACCGGTATTTTGCATCCGGCTTTGGCGGAATCGTGATCGCTACGGTAGTCCAGTTCTATGTTTCAAGTAGCGCCTGGTGGGACCACGTCGCCAGCTGGGTAACGGCCTAGCCCTCCGACGCAAGGACCTCGAAGTCGGCTAGCTTTTCCCCATCCTGCATTCTCCTGCTCGCTTCGGGCAGCGCCGTTCCTTCTCAGCGACTTAGCCGTTTCTCCAGCATCTAATATGCTAGGCTTCTAAGAGGAAAATCAGGGCAAGGATTCTACGTTGATCAATACAGTCTTAGGCAAGGTTTTTGGCACGAAGAACGAACGCGAGATCAAGCGCCTGCTGCCGCGAGTCGCGGCGATTAATGCGCTTGAGCCTCAGATGCAGCAGCTCTCAGACGACCAGCTGTGCGCCAAGACCGCGGAGTTTCGCAAGCGAATACAGGAACGCGTCAGTCAGGTTGCCGACGAGCCCGAGGCCGATCTCGAGCGCCAGAAAGAAATCGACAAGGAGCGCCTTCGCATCACCAACGAGGTCTTAAACGAGATTCTAGAAGAAGCTTTCGCGGTTGCTCGGGAAGCGGGTCGCCGCGTCCTGAACATGCGGCACTTCGACGTGCAATTGATCGGCGGCATGGTGTTGCACCAGGGCACGATTTCGGAAATGAAGACCGGTGAAGGAAAGACGCTGGTCGCCACGCTTCCGGTCTACCTCAACGCCCTCAGCGGGCGCGGTGTGCATGTGGTCACCGTCAACGACTACCTGGCAAAACGAGACTCCGAGTGGATGGGGCAACTCTACCGTTTTCTTGGCCTCACCGTGGGCGTGATTGTTCACGATCTTGACGACCAGGAGCGCCGCGAGGCTTATGGCGCCGATGTCACCTATGGCACCAACAACGAGTTTGGCTTCGACTATCTCCGCGACAACATGAAATTCGACCTCCGCGAGTGCGTGCAGCGCGGCCACAACTTCGCCATTGTCGACGAGGTGGACTCGATCCTTATCGACGAAGCCCGCACGCCGCTGATCATTTCCGGCGCCAGCGAAGAATCGACCGACAAGTACGCTCGCGTCAACCGCATCATTCCGCGTTTGGAAAGAGGGGAAGAGCTGAGCCAGCAGGAGGTGACCAAACTCTTGAATGCGGGCAAGGTTTCCGAGGAGCAAAAGGAGATCTTGCTTGCCGAATTAGACGAATCCGGTAGCGATACCCAGAGGAAAATTCTCACTGGCGATTATGCGGTTGACGAGAAGCACAGGAATATCACGGTCACGGACAAAGGTTGGGAACACGTCGAACAACTTCTCGGCATTGGCAACATTGCCGACCCGGAAAACTGGGCGCTCAAACACCACGTCGAGACCGGGATCAAGGCCCACGCGCTTTATCACCGCGATGTGGAGTACGTGGTGAAAGATGGTGAAGTCATTATCGTGGATGAGTTCACTGGACGATTGATGCCTGGCCGCCGTTGGTCCGATGGGCTGCATCAGGCAGTCGAAGCCAAGGAAGGAGTCAAGGTCGAGCGCGAGAACCAGACGCTTGCGACCATCACGTTCCAGAATTACTTCCGCATGTATGCCAAGCTCGCCGGCATGACTGGCACCGCGGAAACTGAAGCGGCAGAGTTTGGCAAGATCTACAGTCTGGATGTCGTCGTGATCCCGACCAACCGACCATTACTGCGGGTCGAGAATCCTGACTTGGTCTATCGCACCGAGAAGGAGAAATATTTCGCCGCGGCCGACGAGATTCAAAAGCTCAATGAAACAGGGCAGCCGGTCTTGGTTGGTACGACTTCGATCGAGAAGTCCGAACGTCTCAGCGACCTGCTGAAAAAGAAAGGCATTAAGCATGTGGTACTGAACGCCAAGTACCACGAGAAAGAAGCCGAAATCGTGGCGCAGGCGGGAAGGCGCGGCGCTGTCACCATCGCAACCAACATGGCCGGTCGTGGTACGGACATTCTGCTTGGCGGTAACCCGGAGTTCACGGCCAGGCAGGAGTGTGTGAAGAAGGGGACGGCCCAGCCCTTACAGGCTGCCCAGGGGCAGATTCAGACCAACGTCGATAACAGCAAGAACACGGTCTGGTATTACGCCGGAAGCGAATACGTTGTGGCCACTGAGCAGTGGCAGGAAGTTCTTGCCCGCCACAAATCGCAAACTGACGCAGACCATGACGCGGTCATCCATTCCGGGGGCCTTTTCATTCTCGGTACTGAGCGCCACGAGGCTCGCCGCATCGACACTCAGCTTCGCGGACGCGCCGGGCGCCAGGGTGATCCCGGTGCATCCCGCTTCTACCTGTCGCTCGAAGACGACCTGATGCGTATCTTCGCCAAGGAATGGGTCTCAGGCCTGCTGCAAAAACTCGGAATGGAAGAGGGCATGCCCATTGAGTCGAGGCTCATCAGCCGCCGCATTGAGAAGGCTCAGGAAGCCGTCGAAGCCCAGCACTTCGAGTCGCGAAAACACCTGTTGGAGTACGACGATGTCATGAACAAGCAGCGCGAAGCCGTCTATGGCTTGCGCCGCCGCTTGCTCGAAGGTGTCGATCAGAAAGATCTCATCATCGAAGATTATGTCGCCGGCATCTTGAGCGATCTGCTCGAACAGCACGCGTCGGTAAAAGCGCACCCCGCCGATTGGGACATCAAAGGGTTGAAAGATGCGATCTTTACTCGCTTTGGCGTAGATATTCTTGCCGAGGGCATCCAGCCGGAAACCCTCAACCGTCAGGAACTCGGCGATGCCATATTCGAAAAACTGAAGGCGCGCTATGACGCAAAGGAAAAGCTGATTGGCGCCGATGCTATGCGCTATCACGAGCGCATGATCATGTTGAGCGTGCTCGACCAGCTTTGGAAAGATCACTTGCTGAACATGGACCACCTCAAGGAAGGAATCGGTCTGCGTGGGTACGGTCAGAAGGATCCTCTTGTCGAGTACAAGCGTGAGTCCTTCGACATGTTCGAAGGCATGATGCAGAAGTTCCAGGAGGACACGGCCCGATATCTTTATCTGATGCAGGTCATCACCCGCGGAGAACCAACCGGAGTTGCATCCGCCGGGGATGGCCAGAGTGGGCCAATGGGGAGTCCGGTTGTCCATGGAGACGGAAACGGAGGGAATGGAAATCATCCTCCGCGCGGGGTTTCTACCTCGGTGGACGATCTTGAGGAATCCTTCCAGCGCCGCAAGCGCCGGGAGCTTGAACAGGCCCGCATGGCCGGTGCAGGTGATCGCCAGGTTCAGCAGGTGGTTCGCGGTGGAGCGAAAGTCGGCCGCAACGATCCTTGTCCCTGCGGTTCCGGCAAGAAGTTCAAGAAATGCTGTGGTGCGAACGCCTAACTCGCCAGGGCGTGACGTTCATTGACAAATTCATACGTAAATTTTCTTGACCCGGCGTATGGGGCATAACAAACTGTAAGTTGACGGGAGACTCAGGGGGGAGAGCGCAGCCAGGTTAACCCGCCACCTAGGCCGCGCGCCATGGAGGTGCGTCGTGAAACGATCCGCACTTGCCGTTGTCCTGGTGTTTTCAGTACATCATTTAGCCTCTGCCCAACATCAGGGCACATCCAGTTCAAGCTCTTCTTCAAGCGGTAGCTCAGGCAGCTACAACGGCGGATCCGCAGGCTACAGTGGCGGCGGAGGGGGTAGCTACCACTCCTCGGGCTCTAGTGGCGGTTCCTCCGGATATGGCGGCAGCTCGGGAACCTACTCCGGCGGATCTCACTCCTCAGCATCGAGTGGCTCAATCTCCGGAGGCTACTCCGGGGGCTCCCGTTCCCCCGCCTCGGTCACCTCCCCCAGCAACCCGGGCAGCCATTCTGGGGGCTCTTCCCAGGGCTCGCATTCCAACACTCATGCCGTGTTTTCAGGCTCCTCGGGCAATATCCCCGGTGGCTCGCGGGACACCTCTTCGCACTCGAACATCCGCGTCAGCGATGGGGTAGATGGAAATGCAGCTAAGATCGGATCGGGCGAAAACTCGCGCCCGGGTTTCACTCCGGGCATGATCTTCCAGTCATCTCCCAGCAAAACCATGTCTGATCCTCGACGACCCAACTCCATCCAGGACGAAGCCTGGATGCACCAGCCGTTTCAAATCGAGGTGCCGTCTGAAACGCCCGACAAAAAGACGCTCGCACATATCCTTGCAGAGCGGGGGCGGGAGGTGGGACTGGAACCCACCAAATCGGCATACAAGCAGACGATGACGCCCCTGAGCGGTCCGGAGCCTCACCATGTGAGCTGGGTCGGGAAGCTGTTTGGAGCGAAGCCAACCTTGACCAAAACGACTCCTGGATCGCAGCTCAGACCTTGTAGGGGCGAGGATTGTGGTAAAAACCCTCGTCCAAAGCCTTGCCTGGGAGCAAATTGCCCTAAGCCCGGCCCACCCCCAAAGCCGCTCCCCCCTAAGGTGGGGGCGGTCTGCCGGGCCGGATATCGAGGCGCCAACGGAACTTGCCGGCCCTGGGGTTATATCAGAGACTGCACCTACGACTTCGCCGACCCGAGCCCGGGCAATTGTCGAATCCATTGGGCGTCAGTGGACTCCAGCTACTGCCTGCAGATTCTCGAGGAAATACGACATCAACAAATGCTGCTGCAACAAACCAGATTCGCACAGGGAATGGCTTGCTCAACCGCGCCGCAGGGCCAAGGGTGCGCGGAGTTGACGCACAACCTTGAGGAAGAATCCGCTCAGATCCGGCAGCTTCAGCAACAATATCGGATGTGTACTTTGGCAGCCGGTCGATACGCTGCACCCTTCGTATCAAGTCCTTCGTCATGGAACTCTTGGCCGACCTTCCCATGGCCTTGAAGGCGTGGTAGCCCCACGATTGCTTCCATAACCGCGTTGCTGTCCGCGGAGAGCCGAAACAGGGCTGAGATCAGAAGAAGGGAACATAGGCGGGAACTTCGCGTTTGTAGCTCTCAAATTCTTCCCCAAACCGCCTGGTTAGCAACTTCTCCTCGGTTCTGACGCGAACCGAGGTGCCAACGGAGAAAAGCCCCAGTGCCGGCAGCAACAGCTGCCACGGGGTCAGGATTATGCCCGAGGCAAGAATCACCAACAGCATGGAGGTATAAATCGGATTTCGCACGAGAGCATATGGTCCAGTCCGCACGAGGTGATGGTCGGCTCCGAGTGCCGCATCGATCCGCAGTTGTCCGGCCAGAGCGCGCGATGATGTCCAAGAAAGCGCGATAGCCATGGCAAAGAGAAGAACGGAAAGTGCGAGTTGCCACCGGGAGAGGGAGTGCATCCAGAAATGGCCCTGCCACAGCAAGGTGAAAGCCATGAATTGCAGCAGCACGCCCCAACGCGAGGTCTTATTGACCACCGTTGCCCCGGAAGTCTTCTGGTGGGCTGGAACGAACGGGTAGAACCAGAGAACAATACCCGCAACTATGACAAGGTAAGCGTAAAAGGGCATTCGACTCGCGCTTGAGTTACGGAATGGTTCCCTGAACCGTTAAAAATCCGGGCAGCACAGTCTTGCTAAGGAGACTTCGGTCGGCGCCTGCGACCTTACTAGATGAACATCTCGTCCTGTTGGACGCTGACACCGTTGCGGTCGCGGCGTCTTCCAAAGAAGGCCTCGAACCCAACGCTCAAGCCATGTGCAATACCCGAAAGGTAGCGGACCGGAGAGACCACTGTGCGCTGCACGACCTCGCGCGTTTCCTCCAGTTTGTCCATGGTGCCGGTGATGAATTCGTCGGCGCGTATCACCTGCAGGCGAGTCCGGTCGACGATATCGGTAAGGGTGGCATCAATTCGTTCGAGCTGGGTGCGAAGAACCGTGGTGGATACGCTCACGTTGTCGATCACGGTTTCTATCCTGGGACGCAGGTCGATGATCAGCGATTGCGCGAGTTCGGCCGTGGGCAGAACCTTATTTTTCACCTCTTCCGCCAGAGCCTCCACTTTCTTGCTCGTCTTCCGCATGGCGAGAAACAGGGCTAGGAGAATGCCTGCTTGCAGGAGGACGGCCAAGCCGGTGACGAAAATGAACCATGCCAATAAAGTATTCGACATAGAGTCCCGGCAGCTCGTGCCGGCAAACGACTAGAGGTTTTCTCCATCCCCCGCGGGTGCGGTCGTCTTCTCGCGATACGCCTGCCGTCCGGCTTCGACGGCCGTGCGCAGCTGCTCCTTCTGGGCATGGATGACTTCTTTGCCACGCGCTGCCCACTGTTCAGCCTGGTCCCGAGCATCACGCGCTCGTTTCTTGACATAATCGCGGCCTTCTTCGGCCTTCGACATCAGAATCTGCCGCGTCTCTTCGCCAGAATGCGGAGCGAAGAGTAGGCCGACAGCTGCTCCAATCCCCAGGCCGGCGAGAAACCACAATACGCCGCCATTTCCGTCACGATCAGACATATAGGACCTCCAGCAATGAGCGCAACAAACGGATGGTAGCACCCACTATAGGGAAATACAATTCAGCCCCCCTCTCTGAAACTCGCAAAACGGGATCTTGTGGACTTGTGTTGCGCGTCCTCAAGCGAGAAAATGATTCTTTCCAGGAGCACCTTTGTCAGACCGGAAATATCGCCAGCAGGGATATCAAGACTCGGGCGGCGGCGACAAGCAGCGCCCTTCGCAGGGCAAGCCTCCTGCGCGGAAGGACACCTTCGGGCCGCGCGCCATCCAGATGCCCGGAACGCACACTGTATCTCGCTGCGCCCAATGCGGTACGGTTCTGATGATGGTGACCGAACCCCTGGGCCAATGTGCAAAGTGCGGCTTCGAACTCCACTCCTGTAAGCAATGCACGTATTTTGATCCCTCGCAAAGATTCGAATGCGCTCAGCCCGTCCCCGAACGCGTGCCGAAGAAGGACGCCCGCAACGAATGCAAGTTCTTTTCGATTAGCGTACGAGTGGAAAAGCAGACCTCAACTGGCGGCGCCGCAACCCCCAACGACGCTCGCAAAGCCTTCGATAACCTGTTCAAGGATTAAGGAAGCTCGCGTTCTCCTGCGGTGCCATCCTCTTTGCTTGGCGACATAGGCACAGCCGGTCGAGGGCAGTTTGTGGCTCTGAAGCTCCAGCGCTTGCGGCTATGGCTTTTGAGTTGGGCGGATTAAGACTTCGCTCACAAAGGACTGCGGACCCTGCGTCACCAACATTTCCACCACATGCGCAATCTGATCCGGCTGGAGCATTTTGGTCGAGCTCTTCCCGTGGTGCCACCCTTCGGTTGTATCCACCGATCCCGGGCACACGACGGAAACGCGAATGTTCCGTCCCCGCAGTTCTTCCGCGACCGAATAGCTAAGGCCATTCAGTCCCCACTTGGAGGCGGCATATGCAGCGCCATTGGGGAGGGGATTCTTGCCCGCAAGCGAGGAGATGTTCACGATATGCCCGCCGCCCTGCTGGATCATCAAGGGGGCAAATGCGCGAATGCAATAAAAAACTCCCCGCAAGTTGGTATTCAGGACCTTTTCCCAGTTCTCCGGTGTCATTTCATGGAGCGGGCCGTTGAAGGAGCCGACGCCGGCATTGTTCACCAGCACGTCGAGGCGGGCGTGCGCCCGGCGAACATCGGCGGCCGCGCTTTCAACCGAGCTCAGGTCGCTGACGTCGCAGACAAGCGGCACACCGTTGCCTCCACTGGAGGCAATTTCCTGCGCCAATGTCTCGAGCTCGCTGGCTGAGCGGGCACACAGGATCACGGTTGCGCCCAGGGACGCCAGGTGCCTTGAAATCGACCTGCCAATGCCGCGTCCAGCGCCGGTTACCAGTGCCACTTGATTCGAAAGGGGTCTCAGGGCGGTCATGTTTAGGCTCCTTTTAGGATCAAAACCACCAACTCTGTAGAATTCGGCATCGAAAGAATTAAGACGTGTTGGAGCTAGCTGCTTGCGTAAGTTCAGGTGCGCCAATATAATCCGCTCACCGGAACAAGGCTTTTGCATCGAAATAGCGGATGCCTGTTCCGTCCCCAGCGTATCAGGGGGCGTGTCGCGCTGGAACCATCCACGTCTTAGATGTCTTGAGTTAGGGTTCCGTGTCCGGCCGGTATCCTGAAGAAATCGATTTCCCAAGAGCCCCTAGGAGCGATGGAATGATAAAGAATGTTCTGGCGATTCTGCTTGCGTGCCTTATGGCGGCCGCCACGCAAGTTTCTGCACAGGCCCCAGCTGCGCAAAATCCACCTGCCGGCGGCACCGGCGGGGAGCAAAACGCTCCAACGGTGAGCGGCCCCGAATACAACGCCTATATGGGCGCGATCCAGCAGCAAGACCCAACCGCCAAGGCCAGCGCCCTCGAAGCCTTTCTGACGCAGTATCCGAACAGCGTCATGAAGGCTTCTGCGCTCGAGCAGTTGATGAGTTCCTACCAAGCCGCGAATAACCAGGCCAAAGTGCAGGATGCTGCCAAGCGCCTTCTGACCGCTGATCCGACAAATCTTCGGGCTTTGGCTCTGCTGACCTTCTTTGCCCGGCAAGGGGTGATGGGCGGAGCGAGTGTTCAGCAAAATCTTTCCGACCTGCAGCAGTACTGTACAAAGGGGCTGGACGCTGTGAGCAACGGCAAGAAGCCAGCTGGAATGAAGGACGAGGACTACGAGAAGTTGAAGAAAGGTACTTCCGTTATTTTCAATGGCGGCTGTGGATTCGCAGCGTTGCAGAACAAGGATTATCCGAACGCCCAAAAATTTCTGAGAGCTGCGGTGGAAGGGGAACCGAACGATCTTCAGAATGTCTATCCCCTCGCGCTAGCCTACCTTACGCCGAATCCCAGACCAGACGAAGACGCCTTGAACGGGCTCTTCTTTATGTCTCGGGCTGTCAATCTGTCAGGCGGCAATGCCGACCTTCTGAAGTACCTGACGAAGACCTACAAGAATTTCCATGGCTCGGAAGACGGACTGAACGATTTGCTTGCCTGTGCCAAAGCGAATCCGCTTCCAACCGCTGATTGCACATCGAAGATTACCAAGTACGTTCCGCCCACGCCGGCCCAGCAGGCACACGACCTCGTTAAGGACAAGACTCCTGACCAGATCGCGCAATTAAGCTTCGGTGAATGGGAATTGGTGCTTTCGGCAGGCACTCCCGAAGATCAAGACAAGGTCTGGAGCGTGATCAAGGGCAAGCCGCTGCAGATGGTTGGCGATGTCATCGAGGTGCCCAGCAACACGGAATTGCATGTCGCGGCGAGCGCCGATGACATCGACGCCAAACGCGCCGACATCACGCTGACCATGAGCGGTCCAATCCCGGCTGCCAAGATGCCGAAGGCTGGGGATACAAACTTTGCTTTTGAGGGAGTGCCGACTTCCTATACCGCAACTCCATTCATGATGCAGATGAATGAAGGCAAGCTGTTGCGGAAGCCTGGTTCTGCCCCGGCTAAGCCCCCTGTTCGGCGCCGTCCGGCTGCGAGGAAGCCGGCTGGGCAGTAGGCGAAAGCTAGGTGCATCAAAAAGGCAGCCTTTGCGGGCTGCCTTCTTTTTGGGACATAAGCTGAGTTCAAACCGCTCAGGGTGGAAGCCGCCCTCGGCATCTTGTGGTTTATGGGTGGAAGCGCTTTGGGAGCTCGTGACCTATCGAGCTGCCTTCTTGTCGTACATAGCGGGACGCGCGCTGCGAGGCGGCCGCTTGCCGCCGTCGCGAAACTCGCGGACATCAATCTTCAACTCGTCGATCGTGCGGCTCAAGGTATTGCGGTGCATGCCCAGTTGCCTCGCGGCCCGGCATTGGTTGCCCTTGTTTTCCTCAAGCACGGTGGCGATGAAGCACTTCTTGAACTCGCGCACCGCCTCGCCGTAAAGAATATTGCTGCGGTACATATTCTGTACCAGCGTCAAAAGTTGATCTTTCACAGGTATCTCTTTTCTCGAGCGCTCCAGAGGTCCGCGCCGTTTCAGCTACTTTCCCGAGTGGTCAGCCTGCTGCGACTTGCGCACGAAATCCAATCCCTTGTAAAAGGCGTCCCGCAACTCGGCTGGCGCAACCCAGATAACCGCCCGCCCTACGACTTGAAAATATGGCGCGAGCGCGGAACCTTGCAACCAGCGCGAACTCGGCGTAAACGCCGTCATACCGACTAGAACAATGGCAACCAGCAAACAGCCACGGATCAATCCCAGCACACCACCGAAAAACCTGTCGACAAAGCTAAGCCCCGCCTCTTTCATCAGCCAGCGCACAACCTTGCCCAAAATGCCGGCCAGGATCATCACGCCAATGAAAATCGCCAGGAACGCTACAATCTGGGCCAGCCATTCTGAACTCATGTGCTGAACAAAATGGGCCGCCAGCTGGCGGTACTCCCAAGCAGCGATCAAATACCCAAACACCAGGCCGGCAATGCCGAAAGCTTCCTGGAAAAAACCTGAACTTGCGGCCTGAATGACAGAAACGATCAAGACCGCCAGGATGATCCAATCTGCGATGTTCAATGGCAGGCCTCGCCGGCGGCGGACCTACACATCCAACTGACGCCCCGTAAGTTTCCGGTACGCCTCCACATACTTCTCACTGGTTTTGCGGGCCACCTCGGTGGGAAGCGCCGGAGCAGGTGGCTGCTTGTTCCAGCGAATCTCCTCGAGATAGTCGCGCACGTACTGCTTATCGAATGACTGCTGTGACATTCCCGGTGAGTACAGCTCGGCGGGCCAGAACCGCGACGAATCCGGCGTGAGCACCTCGTCGGCCAGCGTGATGCCTGCCCCAGTCTTGCCAAATTCGAATTTGGTGTCGGCGATGATGATGCCTTTCGTGCGTGCGTAGTCGGCGGCTTTCGTATAAATGGCGATGCTGAGATCGCGGAGCTGCTTGGCTTCGGCCGGATCGACCAGTTTGGACATCTCCTCAAAAGAAATATTTTCGTCGTGCCCGGTCGTGGCCTTTGTCGCCGGGGTGAAAATTGGTTCTGGCAGCTTGTCGGACTCATGGAGTCCGCTGGGCAGTTTGATTCCGCAGACGCTGCCTGTTGCCTTGTATTCCTTCCAGCCCGATCCCGAAAGGTATCCGCGCACCACGCACTCAACCGGGAACATTTCAGCACGTTCGACTAGCATCGAGCGTCCCCGAAGCTGGTCGGAATACGCCTGCACCTGCGGCGGATAGTTGCTCACCTGGGCAGTTACGAGATGGTTGGCGACGGTGTCCTTAAGGAAGTCGAACCAGAACATCGAGATCTGCGTGAGCACGCGGCCCTTGTGCGGAATGCCGGTCGCGAGCACATAATCGAATGCAGAAATGCGGTCGGTAGCGACAAACAGGAGGCGATCGTTGCCAACCCGGTACACGTCGCGCACCTTGCCGCTGGCAAACAGTTCCAGGTTGGGGAAGTCGGTCTTGAGAAGAACGGAATCGAGCGTCTGGGTAGTCATTCAGAAATTCTAACAATGGAAATCGTCGCGTATTCTAGCCGCTCAGAATTTTTTGTCAACGGCGGAAATGATAACGGATTTTTAGAAGAGCTGCTTAACACGGAAGTGGGATTGACAAAGTCTTTGAACTTGAAAACTGGCTCTAGGCGGGAGAAGTGAAGGGGGGAAGTTGTGAAAAAAACTGCATCCCTCGTGCCCGGTCCCCAATTACTGAATCCACTGCAGACTGCGCGAGCGCGCTCGCCTCGGGAAAGTTGCGAGCTTCAAATCCGCGGGGAGGGCGATCGAAAGTAAAGCGAGAGTACCTGCCAACACAGTACGATCTACAGCCGCAAGCGCATGAACTGCCTCTACGCTATGGCCCCAAACTTCACCGATACCAGCTTCGAGACGCCCGGTTCCTGCATGGTCACGCCGTAGAGCACCGGAGCGATACTCATCGTCTTCTTGCTGTGGGTGATTAGAACGAACTGAGTCTGTACGCTCATCTCTTTTACCAATTCGGTGAAGCGCCCGATGTTGGCCTCGTCGAGCGGAGCGTCGACCTCGTCGAGGATGCAGAACGGGCTCGGCTGATATTGGAAGATGCCGACCAAAAGCGCGAGCGCCGTCATCGCCTTTTCCCCGCCGGAGAGCAGCAAAACGTTCTGCAAGCGCTTTCCCGGGGGCGATGCGACCACGTCGATGCCGCTTTCGGCGCTGTTTTCCAGGTCGGTGAGGCGCATCATGCCCTGCCCGCCTCCGAATAGTTTCTTAAATGTGACCTGGAAGTTCTCATTGATTTTGTTGAATGCCTCCTCGAACTTCTGCCGCGAGAAAATATCGATCTCCTTAATGGTCGCGGTAGTGTTCTCGATCGACTGGATGAGGTCTTTGCGTTGCGTATCGAGGAACGCTTGGCGCTCGGCAGTCTCTTTGTATTCCTCCAAAGCCATCATGTTGACCGGACCCATGGCGTCGAGCCGAGTACGCATTTCCTGGGTGGACTGTTCCTCTTGGATGAGTTGTTCGCCACAGACCCGGGGCAGTGTTAAATCCGCCATCAGTTCGGAGCGGGTGACACCGAGGTCATTGATCGATGTCTGCGCGAGGTGTTCGGCGTCAGACTGAAGCTTAACCGCTGAGGTCGAGAGCTCTGCTTTGCGGTCTCGCGAGGCGTCCAGCAATAGGCGAGCTTGTTTCAGCATGCCGTCAATTTCTGCGAGGCGGCTGCGGACTTCGTCGGATTCGGCCTCGAGCAGCCCACCGCGAGCTTCGCAGGCATTGCGTTCGGCATCAAGCTGGAGGAGCTTGTCAGCAATAGCGAGGTTGTCGGTTTCGCGCTCAGATTTCTCGTTCACCGCGGCTTCGATCTGGGCCAGTAGGGAAGCAACCCGCTCGTTCATCTCTTTCGCCAGATGCTCGATGCGTTCGAGCACGGAAGCGGATGAGCGGTGCCGCTCCTGCAAGGCAGCCACACTCGCCTTGCGCTCCGACTCTGTGAGCGCTGTCTGGTTGCGGTTTTCGCGCAGCAGCATCAGTTGTTCCTGCGCCGCCGCGGCGAGTTGTTCCAGTTTGACACGCTTGGCCTCAGCGGCGGCGATCCCAACTTGTTTAAGACGAATGATGTCTTCTTGCGCTGCCCGCTCGGAGGCTAGACGGGCCAGTTCGCGTTCGCAGATGCCGCAGCGCTCGCGCACCCGCGCCATCTCGTTGTCCAGTTGCTGCAGAGCGTGGCCGGAGGTCATCACCTGTTTTTCGGATTCGCGCTTGTCAGCTTCGAGCCGTTCCAGCAGGGAAGTGAGGTCTTTGATCTCCCGGCCGAGATTCAGCACACAGGCTTCCTGGTTACGCAGGGCTAGTTCCAGCTCTTCCACGTGTCGCAGCAAGTCGCGGAGCTCGCGCTTCATCGACAGGGGCCCCTCGCTGCGCTGCTTGCCTCCGGTGACGGTCACGTTGTGGAAGCATTCGCCGCTCTGCGAAAGGAAGAACGCATCCGGATTCTCGAGCGCCAGGTCGCGAGCGAATGCCGGATTGGGAACGATATATCCGTCGCGCAGCTTGGGCAGAATCACCTCGAGCGATTTCCCGAAGCCGTCGAGCACGCGAATGGTGGTTTTTAGCGGCACAATGGACTCCGGCTGGGGGCTCGGAGGTCCGTCGGGCACGACAAAAGAGAACCGCGCTTGGGAATCCTCGGGATGAACCAGAAACGTGGCGCGGCCATCGACATCGGAACGAAGTACGCGCAGGCCCTCGTCCACGGCATCCCAGGACTTTACGACGATGTAGTTGAGCTCGTCGCGCAGGAAATCTTCGACGACCGCTTCGTAGCGCGGTTCGACTTCGAGAAAGTCGGCGAGCACGCCCACCGGAGCCCGCCCGCCTTGCAATGCACCGGATTGGAACAGCCGGCGAACGGACTCGGTAGAGTATCCATGTTCGGCGATCACCGCCTCGAGGGAGCCCTTTTTGCCGAGAGCGGTTGCGAACTCTGCCCGCAGGCCGTCGAGACGGTTCTTCGTTTCCGCTTCCTGCTTGCGCTTCTGTTCCAGCAACTCGCGTGTGCGGACGATTTCTAGGGTGAGTGCTTCAACCCGTTGAGATACGGATTCGAACTCGATTGCGAGCTGCCCCCGCTGACCCCCAAAGGCTTCGGCGTGGGTACGCGCCGCGTCCATTTCTGCTTGCAGCCGCTGCGCTTCCCGGTCGGCGGAGGCCATGCGTTCTTCTGCCTGCGTCAGCTGATTGCGGAGGTTCGAAACAGCAGCCACCGACTCGAAAATGGCCGTGCGCGACTGCTCCTGCTGTTTCTCCAGTTCAGCCAGCGACATCAAGGCAAGTTCCGCCTGCTGGTGGCTGGCTTCGAGCTCCGCCTGTGCCGCGGCGAGCTCTGCCGCTGCCGACTCGAGCACCTGGCGATTGGAATTCAATTCCTCTTCGAGCGAAGTGAGCCGGGCGCGGGCTTGTGCAAGGTCGGCTTCCGAGGAAGCATTTCGCAGCGTCAATTCTGTGCAGCGTTCTTGGTTGTGACGGCGTTGCGCCTGGTTGCGATCGGCTTCCAGCTTGATTTCGCTGAGGCGTCCGGCATTCTCCCGAATTTCGCTGTCGATTGCGTATCCGCGCTGGGTGCGTTCGCCGAGTTCCGCCTCCATTTCTTGGACGGCCAGTGTTTGCTGGCGCATTTCGTCGGTAATTGCCTGGATCTGTGCGTCGAGGTCGGCGGTTTGCTGATCGAATTGTGCGAACTTGCTCGCAACCACCACCCTTAGTTTGCCCCGCATCTCGTCTCGCAGGCGGGCGTACCGTTCGGCCTTGGATGCCTGGCGTTTCAGCGAATTCATCTGGCGCGTGACTTCGTCGAAGATGTCATTAACCCGGTTCAGGTTCTGCTTGGCATCTTCGAGTCGCGCCTCTGCCAGTCGTTTCTTGGTCTTGAACTTAGTGATCCCAGCAGCTTCTTCGATGATTGCCCGACGATCCGTCGGGCGGCTGCTGAGGATCTGGCCAATGCGTCCCTGCTCGATCAGAGCGTAGGACTCAGGTCCGAGACCAGTGCCCATGAAAAGTTCTTGAATGTCGCGAAGCCGGCACAGTTTGCCGTTGAGCAGATACTCGCTGTCACCCGATCGGAACAAGCGTCGCGTGACATTGATTTCGCCAGCTCGAAACTGCTGTTGGAACTTGCGCCGGCGAATTTTAAGAACCACCTCCGAAGCACCCATAGAGCTGGAGCTGCGGTTGCCCTCACCGCCCGCCGCCTGGGCGAGTGGCGAGGCAGCGAACATCGGTTCATCGTCGGGAAACGCGGAAGAAATTGAAACCACATTGTTTCTGCGTCGTGGAGCGGCGACTTCTTCGGTTCTTCCCGGCTGCGCGTCCTCGGTTCGTTCTTCCACGTCTTTGGCCGCCTTGGCGCGAACCCCGGCTTCATCCCAATCCTCATCCGATATATCGTCCTGCACATCGAGTTCGGTGGGAGCGTTCTTGTCAGGACCGTCGTACACCTCGGGATCGATCAGCGTGAGCGACACTTCAGCCATGCCTGTGGGCTTGCGGTCTCTCGTTCCGGCGAAGATAACGTCTTCCATACGCGATCCGCGCAGCGTCTTCGCGGATTGCTCGCCTAGCACCCAGGAAATGGCGTCTGCAATGTTGGACTTGCCGCAGCCATTGGGGCCGATGATTGCGGCGACACCGTCTCCGTGAAACTTGAGTTCGGTGCGGTCGCAAAACGACTTGAATCCGAGGATCTGGAGCTTCTTTAGTTTTAGCAACTTACAACTCCCTTTCAGGCCAGGTCACCTCGAGCGCCGCTGCACGTGGTTTGCGGGCGAACGGCAAATCGAGGGACTGTAGTTGCGGACGGAGGCACCAACGCCATACTTATTTGACGGCAGCCCACGTTGGACGGGTTAACCAAATTGATTCCTCCGCCGTTCGCTCCAAGGCGAACCCGTCCCAAGGCTGGATAGGGCGGGCACAGATTGAAGCTACTGTACCGACGAAATTGCGCCGGGGTCAAGTAATAAAACACCATATCTTGTGGGTAATTCGTCCCAAACCCATCATCCGGCAGCAGCTATGCAGCTCGTGTGCAAGTCAGGGGCGTGGATGAGAAAAGGAGGGGAGATCCATCGCGAGAGCACAATCAGGCTAGCGCAGCCAGCCCCGGGACGCAACGCCTTTTGTGCAACGTTTGTGCATATCCCTTCTGGCCAGCGGGGCTGGCCTGGGCCGGCCTTTGCTGGTTCTACGAAACCACGGGCAAGATCCTAAGGCAGGATCTCAATCGGCGTGCCATTCTCCACCAGCTTCCAGATTTCTTCGATTTCCCCATCCGTAACCGCGATACAGCCATAGGTCCAGTCATGCTGACGGTGCGCGGCGCCAATGTAGCCATAGCCGTTTGGCAGACCATGGATAGAGATGTCGCCGCCCGGGGAAACTCCGAGTCTGCGGGCACGCGCCCGGTCCGCCGCGTTGGGGTAGGAAACATGCAGCGATCGATGGCACGAGCTCTGCCGATTCCGCCGGTCAATGACGTACTTGCCCTCAGGGGTGCGCAGGTCGCCTTCTCGCTCCTTCGGTCCAGACCTGCGTCCCAGAGCAACCTTATAAGTCTTGAGCACCTTCCCGTTGCACATAAGTTCCATCGTGTGTTCTTTCTTGTGCACGATGACCCGGTCCGCATGAGGGAAGGCAAAAACCGGGGCGCTTGAAACGAACCACGCGGCGACGAGCCCGGCAAGCGTCCGCAGCATCATGGCGCGAAGACCATCCCGGCAGGAAGTAAGAACCCGAGGGAGCTCAGCAGACCTGATCAGCAGACCTGAATGGATACCCACCTCCCCTGATTGTGCCCACGGGCGCTACCTGGAAAGATGCGCGACTGGTGTGTTTTATGTGCCTGTCCATTCAGAACGCGTCGATTCCCGTCACACTCTGCCCAATAATCAGCGTATGGATGTCGTGGGTGCCTTCGTAAGTTTTTACTGACTCAAGGTTTGCCATGTGTCGAAAGATGGGGTATTCGTCGGCGACACCGTTCGCGCCGAGGATGTCCCGAGCCAGGCGAGCGCATTCCAGTGCCATCCAGACGTTATTGCGCTTCGCCATGGAGATGTGCTGGTGTCGGACTTTCTCCTGATCTTTGAGCCGTCCAACCTGCAGGACCAAGAGCTGGGCTTTGGTGATTTCATTGATCATCCAGGCAAGTTTTTCCTGTACCAACTGGTGCGAGGCGATGGGCTGATCGTGAAACTGCTTCCGGAAAAGCGAATACTGCAGGGCGCAGTCATAACACGCCATCGCCGCGCCGATCGCTCCCCAGGCGATTCCATAGCGTGCCTGGTTCAAACACATCAGCGGAGACTTCAGCCCCCCGGATTTTCCGAGGAGATTCGATGCCGGCACGCGTACATCCTGCATGGAAAGGGAAGAGGTCACCGAGGCGCGCAGCGACCACTTACCGTGAATGTCCTCGGCACGGAAGCCAGGGCGATCGGTTTCCACCAGAAATCCCCGGATCTGGTTGTCTTCGTCTTCAACTTTGGCCCAGACCACAGCTACATCGGCAATCGAGCCCGACGTGATCCACATCTTCTCGCCGTTGAGAACGTAGTCGTCGCCTGATTTGCGAGCCCGGGTGCGCATCCCCCCCGGATTGGAACCAAAGTCAGGTTCGGTCAAACCGAAGCAGCCGAGCTTGTCGCCGGACCGCAATGCGGGAAGCCAGGTCTGCTTCTGCTCGTCACTGCCGAAGGCATAAATCGGATACATCACTAGCGCCGATTGGACGCTGACGAACGAGCGTACACCCGAGTCTCCGCGCTCGAGTTCCTGCATCACCAGGCCGTATTCCACGTTCGACATTTCCGCGCAGCCATAGCCCTTGAGGCTGGCGCCGAAGAATCCCAGCTCGGCCATAGGTTTCACCAGTTCTCGCGGAAACCGCCCGGCGCGGTTGCACTCCTCGATAATCGGCATGAGATTGTCTTCGATGAACTGGCGAGAGGTGTTGCGGACAAGGCGCTCGTCTTCGCTGAGCAGAGTATCGAAGTCGATGAAATCCACTCCGCGGAACTTGATGGCCATGGCGGACTCGATTCTATTTCCGGGCGGGTTGGGCTTCCCTCGTGCCTCTTCGTGTCCTCCTTGGTCAGTTCCAAGCGCTTACCCCAGAGGCTACGAAGGCTGGCGAAGAAAGAAACGGCCGAGGAAACGTTAGACAGTAGCAGAGGGGCTACCGTCGGTCAAACGGGTCTAAAGCAGAGTGATCGTCGAGGCTTATTGTCTTTTGTGCGTCAGCTTGCTCAGAACGAATTCTTGAACCAAGCTGCTGAGCATCCGTTCACCGGTGGTGATGGCAAAATTTTGGAATACCAGCCCGCTACCCCGGTCCGAAGCAGGATAGTACAGGTTGGAAAGTGACGACGATCCCAGGTCACCGCCGATGCTCGAGTAGTTAGGCTGCAACTTTCCGTTATCTCCGTGGCACAAGAATGGGCTGGAGATCGCATGAAAAACCCTAGATTTCGTGCTGCCTGTGCCTTGGTAGAAGTAGCGGGGATCCTGGTGCAGCAGCGACGGCAAAATTGCGCCCCCGATCATGATGTCGGATAATCCGTCCGCGGCAGCCGCTCCTACGCGTTCTCCATAGCCGTTCCAACCTTGAGGATAGTTCGGCGTGTCCCCAGCCTGATTGATCGCAGCAAAGGCACCTATTCCGAGCACGGTGAATGCGTCCGTCGAAGTCTTCAATGCAAGGTGGTACTTCAGCTTGGCTGTCAAAGGAGCCGGGTTGGGATCGTAGACCACATAAAAATTCGGAATGATGCCAAGCACGCGCTGCGTTTCTGCAATTTCGACCTGCTCGGTGGCGATTTCCTCCGGCCGGTAGGCAACGTTCACGGTGGTGGCTACCGAGGCAACTCGCAGCGTGCAGTCGGTCAGAATCATGTATTGGCTGGGGGTGAGGGAGAGTTCTGGCGAATTCCACTGGGTGAAGTCCGGGGCACTCACGGTCACCTGATAGGTTCCTGGCGCCAGCTGATCGAAGTCGAAAAAGCCGTTATCGTTCGACTCGAGTTTCCGCGAGTCTTGCGCGCCCGGGCCTTGGAGTACGACGGTCGCGCCCGAGAGTGTGTCGCCATTGTTATCGGTTACCGTGCCGGTGATATGTCCGGTCGCCGGGGCAACCGAGGCAGCTTCTTGTGCGCTCAACGACACACCGAAGGTAAGTGACAGAATCAAAAGACAAAAAGTCTGATGTTTCAAGATGACGAGCTCCAACCGAAGGCGGTGAAAGGTTATTTTACTGTGGCGTTTCCGGCCCCCGGCAAGTTCCGGAAGTTCAATGAATGGTTGGAACCGAAGTGGCTCTCCCCCCCTGGCTCAGCAGCAAGAACCGGCCAGCAACCAGCTCTGGACCTTAGCCGCGTCTACCTTGACAACTCTTTTACAGCATTTGACAGAAGCGAATCCCGGCTGCGCATCTATACTTCTCAGGAACCGAATGGGGACGAGATTCAAAGCCGCCGTTTGCTTCGTCGCGTGGTCAATGGCGTGCGCTCATGCCGCTGACCTCGGGGTGAGCATGCCTCCCCTGGATCGCGGCTTTCACCTGCTTTACAACCTGGATTTCGCGGGGGCACACAACGTTTTTGCCACCTACGAGCAAACCCATCCGCAGGACCCTCTGGGCCCGACCTCGGATGCGGCCGGGCTGCTGTTCTCTGAATTTCATCGCCTTGGCGTGCTCGAATCCCAGTTCTACGAGGATGACAAGAAGTTTGACAACCGTCCGAAGCTCAGCCCGGATCCTGCGGTCCGCGCCCGCTTCAACGAGGCCGTTGAAAAGGCCATGGAGCTCGGCCAGGCGAGGCTGGCCAAAGACCCGAAAGACAAGAATGCTCTGTTCGCGATGACCTTGTGCAATGGGCTTCAGGCCGACTACGCGGCGCTCATTGAGAAGCGCAACCTTACGTCGTTGCACTTCACAAAAGAGTCCGCAAAATGGGCCGACAAGACCCTCGCCGCCGATCCCGGCTACTACGATGCACATATCGCGGGTGGGATCAGCAAATACATTATCGGGAGCATGGCGGCGCCGGTGCGCTGGCTGGTGCGCCTGGGCGGAGTCTCAGGTGACAAACAAGAAGGCATCAAGGAATTGAAGCTTGTCTCCGAGCGCGGACATTATCTTGCGCCCTTTGCCGACATCTTGCTCGCCATTGCTTACGTTCGGGATCATGATAAGCAGAGCGCGCGCCAAATCCTCTCTCAGTTACACCAGGAGTTCCCGGCGAATCCGTTATTCCCGGAGGAAATGGCGCGGCTGGACGCGGGTCATTAAGGTCCACCACTCATCCTCTTCTTCCTTGTGCCATTACCCCTTAAGGCTCGAATAGTTGCGTGCTGGTTTCCCCGCCAGTATCGTTAAGCAATGCGTTCTGTTTCGCGGAAGTATCTGGTATCCGCCGCTGTTTGGCTTTGGATTTTGATTTCGGCGGCCCACCTCACCGGGGCGGACTCGACTCCGTCTTCCGGCTCGCACGTTTCCCGGGTGTCAAACCCCACGGAAAATGGGGCGGCGAAGACTCGAGATTCGGGTGCAGTGTCCCCCACCGACAGCTCAAAGACCGCCGACTCCAGTAATTCCAAAGAGACCAAAATCACGCCGCAGCAGGCGGAACAATTATTCCGCGATGTAGACACAATCCTTGAATTCGCCGGCAAGGACACCGCTCTTGATATCAAGCACGGCGTAAAGCGGCGCCTCACCAGCCGGGACGAAGTGGTCGCCTATTTGGAGAAGAGCATGGCCGAGGACAAAGACGTGCAGCGGCTCCGGCGCACGGAGTTTGTTCTGAAGAAGTTCGGTCTTCTGCCCAAGGACTTTGATCTGCAAAGGTTTCTGGTGTCGCTGCTGGAAGAGCAGATCGCCGGCTACTACGACGCCAAAACGAAAACGGTGAATCTGCTCGATTGGGTGATTCCCGATCTCCAGCGCCCTGTGCTGGCGCACGAGCTGACGCATGCGCTGCAAGATCAGTCGTTTGGCCTGGACAAATGGCTTCGCCGCGGCGAAGAAGACCTCGACAAGAAAAAGAATCTCAGCCCTGAGGATTTCACCAAAGATGAAGACAGCGAGGCGCGCCAAGCCGTCGTGGAAGGACAAGCCATGGTCGTTCTTCTCGACTATATTCTAGCGCCGGTGCATCGCTCAGTCAGCGACTCACCCGACATCGTGGATACTCTCAGCGCCGACATGGCAACCGGGGGCTCGGATAGTGTGCAGTATCGCAATGCCCCCATTTTCCTGAAAGAGTCGCTGACGTTTCCCTACCGCTACGGACTGGAATTTGAAGCTGAGGTGCTGCGGGCGAGAGGAAAGCAGCAGGCGTTTGCCATGACCTTCCAAAACCCTCCGCGCACTAGCCGGGAGATCATGGAGCCCCAGACGTATCTGGCCGGCGAACATCTTGCACCCCTCCCATTGCCCGATTTCAAAAGCATTTTCAAGGAATATGATCGTTTCGACGTCGGAGCGATTGGTGAGTTCGACGTCTATATGCTGGCTGAACAGTATGCGAGCGAAAGGGACGCGAAAAGAATCTATCCAAATTGGCGGGGCGGGTATTATTACTCGGTCAAGCCAAAGGGCAACCCTGCAGGCCCCCTGGGACTGGTGTTTGTCTCGCGTTGGGCGAATTCAAAGGCAGCCGCACAGTTTGCCGCTGTTTATGCGCGAGGAATTCAGCAGAGATACAAGAATGCCAGCGCTCCGGCAGGAACTGAGTTGCCGTCCGAATTGAAAAATCTGCTCACCTTAAGCGGCAGTCATAGCTGGAAGACGGAAGATGGTGCGATTGTGCTTGACGTGAAAGGCAACACGGTTCTGGTGACCGAAACGATTGATCCGCGCATTACCGACGCCTTTCGGGGGTTTGTGTTCGCGGACGCCGCGACTCCTCGGTAGTCTCACTTCGCGCAGCGGAATCCCACAAACGCCTGGGAGCCGTCCGGGGGATGGCTGTCGCGATATTCCACCCACAGGTTGATTGGGTCTCCATCAAAGCTGCCTCCGCGGATTACCCGCCGGGTGCGAACCTCGAGAAATGAGGTTCGCGAAGCATCCCGGTTTGTGGTGTTCGATGTGCCCGCACGATACCTGCCCCATTCGTCGGCCAGGAACTCCCACACGTTACCCGCCATGTCGTAAATTCCATAACCATTCGGCGGATAGCTCCCCACCGGAGAGGTCGTGCGAAGTTTGCTGGACGAATAGTTCGCGAGTTTCGGGCTGGCTGGTTCGTCTCCCCAAGGGAATACTCGCGAGTCCGAACCTCCTCGCGCCGCGTATTCCCACTCCGCCTCGGATGGCAGACGCTTGCCCTGCGCCTGGCAATAGGCGGTCGCGGCATACCAATTCACATTCACGACGGGATGATTTCCCTTATCGGCGGCAAAAGAGTCTTGCACCCAGTGCTTGAGGTAGTTGCCGTTATCCAGCCGGGGTGGAATCTTACCCGGCTGCCAGTCAGGATGCCGGTCGACGAACTTTTTGAACTGGGAATTGGTCACGAGATACTTATCGATAAAGAAAGCGCCGACTTGCGCGTCGTGCTTAGGAACCATTTGTTCAAACAGCTGGGCGACGGTCACCGAGAACAGCTTCTGGAATTTCGCGATCTCCCCTTGGTCGATGCCCATCTGAATGGTGCTTTGGGAAAGATGAACCATCGGAGCTGCGCTGGAACTGCGCCCATCACCCCGCGGCATTGCTAGTGCGAGTCCGCCGACGAGGACGACCGCGAACGCCGCCACCTGAGGAATGAATCCGCCGCCTTGTTTTGCGTCCCGCACTCTCTGATAGACGGCCGAGAGGGACGTTTGGTAGCGGAGATTGTATAATCGCGATTCCTAACTTCGAACGAGGGGCTGTCTTGGCGCAAGCAGAAATTGGAATCATTGGTGGTAGCGGGTTGTATAACATGCCCGGCATCACTGACATTCACGAGGTTCCGCAGGAAACTCCATTTGGGGCGCCATCCGACGCATACGTGGTGGGTACGCTCGAAGGCAAGAAGGTCGCATTTCTTGCGCGTCATGGGCGCGGACACCGCCTCCTGCCAAGCGAACTGAACTTTCGGGCGAACATTTACGGATTCAAACAGCTCGGCGTCGACCGCATTGTTTCGGTTTCCGCGGTTGGATCCCTCAAGGAAGAGCACAAGCCGCTGGAGTTCGTGATCCCCGATCAGTTTGTCGATCGTACGCGACACCGCGTTGACACTTTCTTTGGAAATGGTGTGGTGGCTCACGTAGCCTTTGCTGACCCGGTTTGCCCGCAGCTGTCGGAGACCGTAGGGGCGGCGTGCAGGAAGGCCAACGTCGTCGGCAAACGCGGCGGCACTTACATCTGCATGGAAGGCCCGCAGTTCTCGACAAAGGCAGAGTCGAATCTTTATCGCAGCTGGGGGATGGATGTGATTGGCATGACCAACCTGCAAGAGGCGAAGCTTGCTCGCGAGGCTGAGATCTGCTACGTCACGGTGGCCATGGTTACAGATTATGACTGTTGGCATCCCCACCACGATTCGGTCACGGTGGATCAGATTGTTGCCGTGCTGGTGAAGAACGCCGAAAATGCCTGCAACGTGGTCCGTGAAGCGGTAGCCGCTATGCCCCGAGAACGAAGTTGTAAGTGCGGTTCGGCCCTGGAGCACGCGATCATTACCGATCGAAGCAAGATTCCGCAAGCCGCCAAGGACAGATTGAAGCTGATTCTTTCGAAGTATCTGGAAACCTAAAAAGAGATTCTCGCCCCTAACGCGGTTCGGAATGACACAACCTACATGAGCATACTTGTCGTCGGATCCATTGCTTTCGATAACATCGCTACCCCAGCCGGTCGCGAGGAAAACGTTCTGGGCGGATCGGCGACGTATTTCTCTCTTTCCGCCAGTTACTTCACGGATGTGCGCGTGGTGGCTGTCGTCGGCGAAGACTTCACCGCCGAGCACGAGAACGTGCTGAAGAAGCGAGGTGTCGACACGGGTGGGATTGAACACGCGAAGGGGAAGACGTTCCGTTGGGGTGGGCGCTATCTCGACAACCTTAATGAAGCGAAGACCGAGTTTACCGAGTTGAACGTGTTTGAGAAATTCCAGCCGCGCATCCCCGCGGCATACAAGGATTCTGAGGTTCTTTTCCTGGGCAATATCGATCCGGCGCTGCAATCCGCGGTCCGCCGGCACCTTCCTGAGGTGAAGCTGACGGGTGGGGATACGATGAATTTCTGGATTCAGGGCGCGAACGCCGACTTGCGGGAAACCCTGAAGCGGGTCGACGTGATGCTGATCAATGACGGTGAGGCCAAAATGCTCGCCAATGAGCCCAGCTTGCCTCGGGCAGCGCGCAAAGTGCTGTCGATGGGACCGCGGGCGCTAGTCATCAAGCATGGAGAATATGGCGCTACCATTTTCTTCCGCGAAGGGGCGTTTGGGATCGGCCGCCATCCCTTCCGGGCGCCAGCGCTACCGATTGAGGAAGTCGTCGACCCGACGGGCGCAGGCGATTCCTTTGCCGGCGGGTTCATGGGATACATCGCCTCACAGAGTGAAATCAACCGTGAAGTCATCAAGCGGGCTTTGTTCTACGGTGGAGTGATGGGATCTTTCGCCGTCGAGCGTTTTCGCACGGAGCGCCTGCAGTCGCTTACAAGAGAGGACATCGACGGGCGCTTCGGGGTATTTCGTGAACTGACTCACCTGGGATGAAACATCCAGCGCCGAAAGCCGACACCGACCTTCTCCTGGTCACGCAAATAGCCGCGGCCATTTCCATTGCTGCGTTCCTGTACTTTCTGCGGCAGGACCAGATCTTGCTCTTCGGCGATGCCGTAGCGCACATGAATATTGCGCGTCGTGTGATCGACTCGCGGACGCCGGGACCGCTACAACTCGGCACCGTCTGGTTGCCCTTGCCGCATCTTCTCATGCTTCCGTTCGTGGCTTTCCGCTGGTTGTGGCACACCGGAATCGGGGGCTCCTTTCCCTCCATGCTGGCCTATGTATTCGGTACGCTCGGAATTTTCAGGCTGGTGCGGACGGTTCTCCCGGATGCGGCCGACTCCAAGACTCGGGCAACCGTGAGGTTTACCTCGTGGCTGGCCGCTGCCGGGTTCGCTTTAAATCCTAACGTCATTTACCTGCAGGCCACGGCAATGACGGAACCAGTGTATCTCGCCTTCTTCATCTGGACTCTGGTCTTCTTTGCCCAAGCATTGAAGCTCTGCCGCCGAGCAGATCATAGCCGCGCCAACCGCGCGCTGGTTTGGACGGCATTGTGCCTGGTGGCGGCGAATCTCACCCGTTACGACGGGTGGTTCCTGTCGGCTGTGGTCGTAACCATTGCCGTGGGGTTGGCACTGACTGCCAGCTTCTCGCCATTGCGGCCTGGCGTGGTGAAGCTTGCCCTCATCGCTGCCATCGCTCCCGCACTCTGGCTAGGTTATAACGCCGCTGTTTATGGCAATGCCCTGGAGTTCGCCAATGGGCCCTATTCCGCCAAGGCGATCGAGCAAAGGACCGCTGTTCAGGGCTTCCCGCCGCATCCCGGAAGCGGGGATCTGAAGACTTCGTTTCACTATTTCTTCAAAGCAGCGCAGCTCAACCTTGCGGCGGGAAGAATCTTTGAACAGAGCCAGAGTTTTGCCACCAGGATTTTGCAAATGCTTTGGGTAGCTGTGTTGCTATTGGGGACAACCATCGTTGCACTATTTCAACGAAAGCTCTGGCCAACACTTTTGTTATGGCTCCCCGTGCCGTTCTATATGCAGTCGATCGCGCATGGCGGCGTTCCAATCTTCGTTCCCGTCTGGTGGCCGTTTTCTTATTACAACGTGCGCTATGGCGTCGAATTCATTCCCGCGTTCGCGGTTCTTGGTGCGATCGCCGCCTACGGCTTGATCCGCTTCGCTCCGGCCACCCGCAGCGCCGTGACGATTGGTGCAGGTTTTCTGTGCCTCATCTTTGTGACCTACGCTCATGCCTGGCAAACGGGTGTTGTCAGCTACCAGGAAGCCGTGGTCAATGCACGCTCTCGGATTGCGCTCGAAAAGCAGCTGGCGTCGATCTTTGAAACCCTGCCGCCGAATTCGAATTTCCTGATGTACCTTGGCGATCATCCCGGCGCTTTCCAGCGCGCGGGCATTCCCCTTTCGCATGTCATCAATGAGGGAAACCACCGCCCCTGGAAGGGTCCCCCGGACCAAGAGGGATTGTGGGAAAGGGCACTCGCGCATCCTTCCTCCTATGTGGATTATGTGGTGTCGTTGAATTCCGACGAGGTGGCGAAAAACGTCAACCGAGATGAGTTAGACGCTATACTGGTCCTTCACATCAGCGGGCAGCCTCCGGCGACGATCTATAGAACCCGCAAGAGTAATCAGCCGCGTTAACCACATCTCGGGCAGCCACTCATCGCGGTGCTCACGCGGTGTTAGAATCCGAGCAAATCATCCCATTCAGGACGGGCAGTGCACATCACCGTAGTTTGGTCAGATTTGTGGAGGTTGGTGATTGCAGCCGTGCTCGGCGGCATCATCGGCCTGGAGCGCGAGGCGAAGCACCGTCCGGCAGGACTGCGCACCAATCTGTTCATTTGCGTGGGCGCCGCCATGTACACGGTGCTTTCCGATCAGCTTGCCGGCCAGCACACCGGCGATCACACCCGCATTGCTGCTCAGATCATTCCGGGAATTGGTTTCATCGGAGCCGGTTCGATCATCCACGCTCGGGGAGATCTGGTTACCGGAATTACCTCGGCAGCAACCTTGTTCGTAGTCGCCTCGGTCGGTATGGCGGTGGGTGGGGGGCTCTACGTGACTGCAATTTTCGCCACCGTGCTGGTGCTCGGGGTGCTTTCCTTGCTCGGGTTGGTGGAAGGTTTTCTGAATTTGAAGATCATGGTTCATTCTTATGAAGTGACCGGCAAAAGCGCAGAGGAAGTCGGGCAGGCGGTGAACGGATTGCTCGAGCCACTGCACTCCATGATGCAGAACGTTCAAGTCGCTGCTACCCCTGTGCACGTACGCGTGCGCTTTGACTGCGAGGGGACGCGCGACAAGCAAGCGCGCATCCTTGCTTTGCTTCGCACCTCTGAAATCTTCGACAGTGTGGCCGCCCTCGGCCCGGTGCAGGCGGAATGACGGCGGTTCCATTCACCAAGGCCAGCGCCTGCGGGAACGACTTCCTGATCATCGATGGAATGCACGCGCCCCCCGATCTGGCGGCTTTCAGTCGGGCGATCTGCGGCCGCCACAACGGGGTCGGCGCCGATGGGGTGGAGTGGTTATTTCCGGCGCAGGACGCGGACATCCGCGCGCGTCTCCTGAATGCCGACGGTGGGGAAGCTGAGATTTCCGGCAATGGCACGCGTTGCGTTGCGGCTTACCTTTGCGCGGATGATCCGCGTGAAAAAGTGACGGTTCGCACCGGGGCAGGTGTCAAGACATGCACCTTGATCTCGCACACGGATATGAGCTTCGAGTTTGAAACCGCCATGGGAGAACCCCAGGTCGGAGACGAATTTTCGATCAAAGTTGCGTTCGGGGAGGTTCGAGGGATTCCGGTCTCGATGGGCAATCCTCATTTCTCGGTTTTTGTGGACGAATTCCCCATCGGCTGGCAGGGAGAAGGCGCGGAGATCGGGAAGCACCATGATTTTCAGCATGGGATCAACGTCGAGTTCGTGAAGGTGCAGAACGCGGAGAGCATTGAGGTCAGATTTTTTGAACGGGGCGTAGGCGAAACGCAATCATCGGGTACCGGATCGTGCGCGGCGGCGGTAGCGTCGATCTTCAGCAAGCGCGCCAAGTCGCCGGTGCGGGTGCACGCTCCCGGCGGCACGCAAACTGTGCATTGGGACGGCCAAGTTCTGCTTCGCGGACCAGCGCAAATCATCTGCCGCGGCGAGTACCTTTTCTAGTATGGCGGCATCAAGGAAAGCGGCAACTCTCAAGCCTCGCTCACTTCGCCCCGGAGACACCGTCGGAATTGTCGCGCCCGCCAGCTATTTCGTTCGCCAGGACTTCGATGCCGGTTGTGAAGCCTTGCGCGGCTTAGGCTATCGAGTCGTATTTGAGGACTCCATCTTTGATCGCGATCTTTATTTTGCCGGCTCGGCCGAACGCCGTGCGCACGAACTCGAGGCCATGTTTTTACGCTCCGATGTGAACGCGGTTTTATGCGCGCGGGGAGGCTACGGCGCGAACTATCTGTTGCCTCTTCTTGACATAAACAAGATCGCCGCCAATCCCAAAGTGCTTGTCGGCTACAGCGACATCACCAGCGTGACCATGCATTTGACCCATGCGGCCGGCCTCGTTAGCTTTCACGGTCCCATGGTGGCGAAGGATTTCGCCAAACAGGACGGCGTCGAGCCAGGTTCATGGGCGGCGGCGCTCGGGGCGAATCGCCCCAACTTTAACTTCACTGCCGATTCCGCAATGCAGGTATTCGTCCCCGGCTGCGCCGAGGGCCTCCTCTACGGCGGGTGTTTGTCCATGCTGGTCGCTTCTTTGGGAACGCCTTACGAAATCTGCACCGAGAACACGGTGCTGTTTATCGAAGACGTTGCGGCCAAGCCGTATCAGATCGACCGCATGCTGATGCAATTGAAACTTGCGGGCAAATTCCGAGAAGTTCGTGGAATCATCTTCGGCGAGATGCTTGATTGCGTTCAGCCCGGCCATCAGCCGTACACGCTCGAAGAAGTGATCATGAGAATAGTGGGGGATCTGGGAGTACCGGTTGTTTACGGACTGCGGTCAGGACATGTTTCACGATCCAACATCACGTTGCCCCTGGGCATCGAAGCGCGGCTTCAAGCCGAGGCTTCGGGCGTCAACCTCGCGATCACAGAATCACCTACAATCTAACTTCCTCGTGTATTTTGATCCCCTTTCGTGGTGAGAATGCCGTTAACGAGGTGAAGGAATACGAACTGAAGAAACATGACGAAGCACATTCATCTGATTGGAATCTGCGGAACCGCGATGGCCTCGCTCGCCGGAATGCTTGCTGAACGAGGGTTCCAGGTCACCGGTTCTGATGCCGCCTCCTACCCTCCCATGTCGGACTTCCTGAAGTCGCTCGGGATTCCGGTGGCGCAGCCCTTTGCGGCTGAGAACCTCGAGCCCAAGCCTGATCTGGCCGTGGTAGGCAACGCCATCTCGCGCGGCAACGTTGAGCTCGAACACCTGCTCAACCAGCGCATCCCCTTTTGCTCGTTGCCGCAGTTGTTGCACGCGGAATTTCTCAAAGGCAAAGAGGTTCTGGTCGTCTCGGGCACACACGGAAAAACCACGACAACCTCGATGCTTTCGTGGATTTTTGAGGTTGCGGGTAGGAAACCGTCGTTTCTCATCGGCGGTATTGCTGAAAACTTCGGCCGGAGTTTTCAGCTCGGAGAGGGCGACCATTTTATTCTCGAAGGCGACGAGTACGACACGGCTTACTTCGACAAGGGCCCGAAATTTCTGCACTATTTCCCCGACGGCCTGATTGTCACCTCAGTGGAATTCGACCACGCCGACATCTATAAAGACCTTGAGGCTGTCGAAACTGCCTTTCAACGCCTGGTAAATCTGGTCCCGCAACGTGGCCGGATTGTCGCCTTTGATACCGGGGAGAGCATTCAGCGCTGTGTGGCGAAGGCCTTCTGTCCGGTCGAGCGCTATGGAAAAAGCGTTGCCGCAAGCTGGAGAATCGAAAATCTCCAATTCAGCCCGAGTGGGACTCTCTGGACAGTGATGAAGAATGGCTCGCGCTGGGCTGACTTCGAGTTCGCTCTGGCGGGTGAGTACAACGTCTGGAACGCGACGGCGGCTGCGGCTCTGGCCAGCAATTACGGCATCTCGCCGGACGCGATCGCCTCCGCCCTAAAGAGTTTCAAGAGCGTTAAACGCCGTTTGGAGGTCAAAGCGGAGGTCCATGGCATGACCATCATCGATGACTTCGCCCATCATCCTACGGCCATCGCCGTTACCTTGAAGGCCCTGCGGTCCCGCTATGCAGGTCGTCGTCTTTGGGCAATCCTCGAACCCCGATCGAACACCCTGCGCCGTAATGTCTTTCAACGCGAACTGGCAAGGAGTCTCTCCGTGGCCGACGAGGTGGTCATTGCGAACGTATTTAAGTCGGAATCAATCCCGGAGCATGAGAGGCTCGACGTGAACTGGGTTGCGGCTGAGCTCGTGCAGGGCGGCCACCACGCGCGCGTTCTCGAGGATGTCGACGCCATCGTGCGCATCTGTGCTCCGGAAATGCGTTCTGGCGACGTGATTGCAATCCTTTCCAACGGCGGTTTCGGCGGCATCTATGAGAAGTTGCCACAGAGCCTGCGAAGTCTTACTCCCTTTGAGGCGGCGCACTGAATGCGCGCAAAGGGGCGACTGGCCTTAACGACGGTCTTGCTGCTGCTGCTGCCTTGCCATGCATTACAGGCGGTGGTCCGTTACACGGTCAATCTGTCCGATCCGACTCGTCATCTGGTCGAGGTCTCCATGGAACTTCCTCCGGGCCCGGATGCGCAGGAGGTCCAGCTCCCGGTCTGGAACGCTCTCTACCAGGTTCGCGATTTTGCCCAGTACATGGATTCCATTCGGGCTTCCGATCTTGCCGGCAATCCCATCCGCTTGACGCCAGTGAACAAGAGCCGCTGGCGAATGACTGGAACCGGGAAGGGTGCGCGTATTGAATATCAAATGTTCGTAAATGACCCGGGCCCTTACGGGGCGGAACTCAATCCACAACATGCCTTTTTCAATCTCGCCGAGATTTTGCTGTATACGGACAGTACTCGTTCTGAGGAAAGCCAAGTCAAGTTCGAGAATGTGCCCGCCGGCTGGAAGGTCGTGACGGCCCAGCCTGAGCCAGCTGCCGGCCTGACGGCTGGGAATTACGATCTTCTGGTGGATTCGCCGGTCGAGATGGGGACATTTCAGGAGACTGATTTCACCGGCAGGTGCGGAACCTACCGGGTGGTGGTGGATTCTGCGAAAGCTTCTTCCATCCTGCCGCGAATTGTCCCTCCGCTCGAGAAGATCACCGAGGCGGCGACTTCCTGGATGAACGACTGCCCATTCCAAACCTACACATTTATTTTTCACTTTACGGCAGATTCGGGTGGCGGTGGTATGGAGCACGCATACGGGACTGCCATTACAGTTTCGAGCGAGGAAATCGACAACGACCTTGACCCCTTCACCTCGGTCAGCGCGCACGAATTCTTCCACCTCTGGAACGTGAAACGGATTCGCCCGCAATCGCTTGAGCCCGTCGGATACACGGGCGAAGACTACACGACCGCACTGTGGTTCAGCGAAGGGGTGGATTCTGCAGTTTCTGATCTCATTCGCCTGAAGGCAGGCCTGCTCGATGAGCACCGGTACTTGTATCGTCTTTCGCAGGGTATTCGTGAGCTCCAGAGTCGTCCTGCACACCTGAGCCAGTCGGTGGAACAGGCGAGCCTGGAAGCTTGGCTGGAAAAATATCCCTATTTTGGCCTGCCGGAACGCAGCATTTCCTACTACAACAAAGGTGAATTGCTCGGAGTTCTGCTCGACCTGCGCATGCGTGAACTCACCGATGGCAAGCAGTCGCTGCAAACGCTGTTCCGCTGGATGAATCAACAATATGCCAAGCGTGGGAAGTTTTTCGACGACACCGAAGGTGTCCTCAATGCCGTCGAGACCCTGACGGGCGCTGATTTCCGTCCATTCTTTGCAGACTACGTCAGCGGAGTGCGGGAGATCCCGTGGGACAGCTTTTTCGCCCCGGTCGGGCTTCATGTCGTAACTTCGGACCTGCTCTACGCGGACCCGGGTTTCGATGTGGTGCAGAAGTTCGATCGGCCGCCCACGATTGTTCGCGTCCGTCCGGGAACGGATGCGGACAAGGCTGGGGTGAAGGCCGACGATGAAGTTATTTCCATCAACGGAGCCAAGCCCG
>Ga0157374_10000093_pt1 | contig 84512 bp, 70 predicted proteins | sample M25metaG_FD_115308 | JGI IMG/M metagenome (GOLD analysis project Ga0157374, IMG submission 115308) | Miscanthus rhizosphere microbial communities from Kellogg Biological Station, Michigan, USA - M2-5 metaG | ecosystem: Host-associated > Plants > Roots > Rhizosphere > Soil | place: USA: Michigan...
AACTGGATGAACTGGATGAACTGGATGAACTGGATGAACTGGATGAACTGGATGAACTGGATGAACTGGATGAACTGGATGAACTGGATGAACTGGATGAACTGGATGAACTGGATGAACTGGCGGGAGCCGATGAAGTGACGAAGCGGAAGCCCCTTGCCCGCGACGCGCGGTGCCGATCCAAACCAAAATAAGGAGCAATGCGGCCCCGCTCCTGGCGAATCCTTCCGCTTCAACCTCCCACTAGCCATGTCACCCCGAGCCACGCCGAGGGGCCTCAAAATTTTCTGCGTGGGGAGGCATTGAAAATCCAGCCAGTCCCGAGGTTGTCACAAGCCAGTTTCCATGCGCGAAAATTCTCAAGTCGCAGCGGTTTCAAATCCGGATTTTTCCCGCCGAGTTGCTGCAAGTTGCACCAAAGAATTTGATTAGCCGCTTATAGAGAGCGCCTCATAATCATCCCGCCCACCTTGTCCAAACCATTTCCCCTCTTCGCGCCCTTCGGATTCTTCGTGGTGAAAATCATTCACTCCAGCGCCGATTCCGCATGGTCATCCGGAAACTCCTCATCCAACGAATCCGGATGATTTCCCACCGGTGAAATCTTTCCCGTCTTCACCGCAATGGAATGGAGGAACTGCTTCTGCGCCGGGGAGTGCGCCCGGCTGCGCTTGTAGAGAATTCCGAGTGGCCGCCACAATTCCGGCTCCACAATCGGCACCGCGCACAGGATGCCCTTGCTCACCTCGGTCGAGACGGTGTTTTCCGGCACGATCGAAATACCGCTCTCGATTTCCACCGCCCGCTTCACCGTCTCGATGTTGTCGAACTCCATCGTCTGATTGATGCTCACGTTGTGTTCGCGAAGGTGGCGATCAATTATTTTTCGGGTCGGCAGGTCGGGCTCGAAGGCGATAAAATTCTCCCCTCCCAGTTGCTCCAGGCAAATACTGGTCAGGCTGGAAAAGCGATGCGATGGGTGACAAATGACCACCAGTCGATCGCTGATGAATGGCTCGAAGTGCAACCCATTGCGGCGCACCGGGTAGGAGACAAAACCAAAGTCCACCTCGCCATTTAGCACCGCATTATAAACTTGGTTGGAACGCTTGTATTCGATGTTGATATTAACCTCGGGATAGGCCGCCCGGAATTGCTTGATGTAGGGCGGCAGTTCATGCAGTCCAATACTGTAAATTGCGGCAATTTTGATCTCCCCCCCAATCACGTTTTTCAACTCCTGCAGCCGGTCGCCAAGCGAATCATAGATATCCAACATTTCCCGCGCGGCATGTAAGAAAGTGTCCCCCTCGGGGGTCAATGAGAATCGCTTGCGATTGCGCTCGATCAGCGTGATCCCATAGCGCTCTTCCAGGGATCGAATCTGTTGACTCACCGCGCTTTGGGTGATGTCATTTATCATTGCAGCTTTTGAAAAGCTGTTGTGCTCAACAACATCACAAAAAACTTTCAACGTTTCGATTTGCATGGAAGTTGGGGTAATATAAGCTTCGCTAATCCATTAGTCAACACCGCAAAAAACGCTCATGTCAGACACTTTATCAGCTCGTCTCGCCGGGGTTCACGCCCGGATCGAAGCCGCCGCCCGCCGCAGCGGACGCGATGGGGGGGAGGTCACTTTGGTGGCCGTTTCCAAGACCCATCCCTGGGAGAGTATTCAGGAGGCATTGGATGCCGGACAGATCGTATTTGGAGAGAACCGCGTGCAGGAAGCGAAGGCGAAAATCCCGCTGCTGCCGGGTCGGGCCCGCTGGCACTTGATCGGCCATTTACAGAAGAACAAGATCCGCGCCGCCCTCCCCCTCTTTGAGCTCATCCACAGTGTGGATACGGTGGAGTTGGCGAAGGACATCAACCGTATCGCCGGGGAGCTTGGCCTCTACCCCCGCGTCCTGCTGGAGGTGAATGTCGCGGGCGAGGCCAGCAAATTCGGTTTCCAGCCCCAAAAGCTGGTGGAATCCTTCGAATCCCTCCTGGCGCTGGACCGCCTCGAAATCGAGGGCCTCATGACCATCGCTCCTTTTGTCGAAAACCCCGAGGAGGCCCGCCCATTTTTCGTCGGCCTGCGCGAACTCCGCGACCGCCTGCAAAGCCAGTTCAAGGTCCAACTTCCCCAGCTTTCCATGGGTATGAGTGGCGATTTCGAGATCGCAGTGGAAGAAGGTGCCACCCTCGTCCGCGTCGGCACCGCCATCTTCGGCCACCGCTCGGCCAAAGCCCTCAAGCTTTCCGAGTCGCCCGATACACCCTAAAACTGGAAGTAAATAAACGGCGTATATTTCACCGGCACGAAGAGGAGGACGATGGCTACCGCCGAGCCATATCCCGCCGCAAAGACCGGTGCCGGCAGCCGACGCCACCATTGCGAGAACACTCCGCGGAAGTTCAGATAGTGAATGATCGCCACCCCGGCGAAGAACAGGAGCAGGCGGGGTTCCAGACTCAGGAGATGCTTCCCTTTGGCGTGAAAGAGGACGAAGCGCTGCACCGTATCCAGCGCATCCTGAAAATTAGTGGCACGGAAGAAAATCCACGCGATGCACACCCAGTAGAAGGTAATCGGCACCGCCAGCCAGCGCATCGCCGCCACGGCTCCAGGAATCCATTCCCGCACCCGTTGCCACTCGCGATGGATGATGAGCGCCAGCCCATGCAGCCCGCCCCAGACCACGAAGGTCCAGGCCCCGCCATGCCACAAGCCACCCAGCAGCATGGTGAGCATCAAATTCCGATAGGTGAACCACTTGCCCCCACGATTGCCGCCCAGTGAAATGTAGAGATAATCGCGTAGCCAGGTGGAAAGGCTGATGTGCCAGCGCCGCCAAAAATCAGTCACACTGTCGGCAAAATAGGGGAAGTTAAAATTGACCGTAAGCTCATAACCGAGGAGGCGTGCGCAGGCGATCGCCATGTCGGTATAGCCGGAGAAATCGCAGTAGATTTGGACGGCATAGAGCAAGGTCGCAATCCACGCGCTCAACACGGTATAGCTGTGCGGCGAGGCAAAGAACTGGTCCACAAACGGCGCTGCATTTTCCGCGATGCAGGCTTTCTTGATGAAACCGATCAGAAACAGCGCCAGCGCGGGACGGAAGGCCACATAGGCCAGTTGCCGCGCCTCGTGCACTTGTGGGAGAAAGGTCGTGGCCCGGACGATCGGCCCGGCCACGAGCTGCGGAAAAAATGCCACGAAGAACGCCAGGTCGAGCGGCTTGCGCACCGGCTCCAGGTGCCCGCGATAGATTTCCAGTGTGTAGCTCATCGACTGGAAGGTGTAGAAGCTCAGCCCCACCGGCAGGATGATATGCAGCGTGTGCAGGCTTGCCGGAATCCCCAGCCACGCCAGCATGGTCGAGGCCGAGCCGATGAAGAAATTGCAGTATTTGAAAAACCCGAGCAGTCCCAGGTTCACGCACAGGCTCATCGCCACCAACCCCTGCCGTTTCCGGCGATCCTGCATATGTCCCAGCAGTCGCCCGATTGTGTAATCCAGCGTGGTTGAGCCGATGAGCAGGAAAAGAAAGCGCCAGTCCCAGCAGGCGTAGAAAAAGTAGCTCGCCAGCAGCAGGAAAACTTTGCGTGCCGTGTTGTTACGCAGCGTCCAATAGACGAGGAACACGAACGCAAAGAAAAAGAAGAAGCGAAATTCAACGAAGAGCATGTGCGGATGTAAATTGGTTTTGGCTGGACGCTGACGCTGGGGAGTTTTGTGCAACCTGGGTGGCCAGGATGCGAGTAAAAATCTCCGCGCCGCCCGCATTCAGGTGCGGCAGATCGGCGCGATTTTCTTCGCGGAACAGTTGCGGATAAAGCGTGGGCGAATCGAAGGCCAGCAACTTCAAGTGCTCGGATTCGGCGAAAGGGATCGTTTCCACGGTGGCCGGGTCGATATTGGGCGAGATGAAAAAGAACGGTTGTGCCCCGGTGCTTTGCAATTGCGCCAGCATGCGCTCAAACGCACTGCGCAGGATGATCCCGTTTGGGTGTGGGGCGTGATCATGGTCCGCCAGTTTCTGCCGCCACGTTTCCAGCGTTTTGCCGGTTAAATGCTGGGGCAGTGGATGAAATCCCCGCGGCTCCGAACCGGCAGGGGCGACCGGATGCTTCCCGGCCGTGCGTGTGGTCGCGGCGATGAGTTCATTCACCCGTCCGATGTTCGTGGCATTCGAGAGGCACAGCTTCCAGTGCTCCAGAAGATCGGAACCCAGTTCCGGCAGTTCTCCCGGTTTCCCGTTGCGCAGATTCCGTGCGGCCAGAGTCGCGAGATCACGGGTTACGATCCACGTTCTCGGAAAATCGTGCCAGTAAGATTCACGCGCCGTGCCTTTGAACAGGTCGGGAATGATGGTGCGGTCGGAACCGAATTCGATGATCACGCGCTTGAGTCGCGGCGTGGGCGTCTGCAAAATGTGGTCCACCAGCCAATAAAGCTCGGGCATGCTCAGGCCGGTAATGCCGAAATTGTAGGAATGCGATTCCACCCCTTGCTCGCTCATCGTTGCATCGAAGGTGGTCGGATCGATCTGCGTATAAACGTGGCTGGAGCCGATGAGCAGCGTGTCGAATTCGTCCTGGTGCGCCCGGAAATATTGCAGTTTCGTGCTGACTTCATCCACCTGCCGCATCGGAAAAAAGCGACCGGTGACCAGACAGGTCGCCGCAAAACCCGCCGCGGCCAGGGCGGCACAGACGATTGTTTTCCCCGCCCACGATGCAAATGAGCCGCTCCTGTGCGGTGGCAGGGTGACGGCCTCTCCATGGGCTTCCGTTGATGGTTTCATTCAGGGCGATTTGGGCGTCGTCGCGGGCAGTTTGATGCTGGCTGTGACATCGCTCGCCAGCATACGGGAGAAATCTTCGTCGGCCACCTTGTTTAAATGTAAATCATCCGAGCGATGGTCCTGCTCGTAGAATTGTGGATACTTCTCCCGATCGTCATAGCGCACCACCAGCACCTGGTTCTCCGCTGCATTTTCCAGCAACGCCGGATGCGTTCCCTGCGAATTGGGCGAGATGAAAAAGCAGGGTGCCGCGCCCATCCCGCGAATCACCGCCAGCATGTGCTCTGTGCCGGGATCGAGTGGAGGGAAACCGGTGAGATCACGTCCCCGCTGCTCATAGTTCTTTCGGAAAGTGGCGTATTCCGCATCGGGAATCACCCGGTCGATCGGAGCAAAGCCGCGCTCATCCATCTCCGTCTCACGCAGCACCTTGGGCTTGGTCTTTTCCTTGGGCGGCGGCTGCAGGCGCAGGGTCATCTCTCCCACATTGGCAAAGCGTCGCAGGAAAAGCGTGCTGTGATCCCCGAGATCGGGCAGCAACTCCATTGCCTGGTTCCACCCATTGGTCTTCGCGTTTTTGATCCGGTCCACCATGTAGGCCACGATCTCCCCGCACAGCTCTGTCGTCCGTCGAAAATCATGCCAGTGCTCCTCGCGAATGCTGTGGCGAAACGCCTCGGGAAACTTGACGAAGCTCGGCTCCAACTCGATCACCGCCAGCCGCAAATGGAGATGCGGGCAGCGTCGTGCCACTGTATCGATCACATAATCGCGCTCCAGCGCTCCCATTCCCCCGAGCCCGAGATTGTAGGAATGCGTCGGCGTCCCCCGTCGCGCCATCTCCGTATCGAACGTCTTCGGATTGATCTGCATGAACACATGGCTGGAGCCAATGAACAAGGTGTCGTAATCTGCCTGATGTGTCGTCAGCCAGTCCAGCTTCCGGCTCAGATCCGGGATGATCTGCCGTGGCAGCACCGTCCGGATTACCATGCACGACAGGGCGAAGGAGAAGAACGCGGCAATTCCACAAACAGCGAATTGGCCCACCTTCTTTCCTTTGGCTGGCATGATTCCGTGGTCGTCCCTGAACACGCCGCAGAGGCTAAAGCCCTCCCGCCATCGAGAAAAGGAATTTGTTAAGGAGTAGTTAAGGAACTGTTAAGTTTTGATAAAATATGAATCGCAGCGTGTATGAGGTGAAAGGAGAATTTTACCCCCAAGACGTAAACCATCATTTTTAGGATCCTCACTGGAGTAGATTTCGACGCGAAAAGAATCGCTTGGCGAGGAAATGCTTTTCTCGAGTTCGTAGGCTGCAGGTGGATACGACAGCACGCTGGCAACCGCGAAAAGAAGTGGAAATGGCATAGCGTGAACCTCGTTCGTATCTAGACGATTCCTACGGTGAAAACATCTACCCCCGCGTCCGCAATTGCCGGTGCAGGCTAAAATGCAGTACTCCGAGCGAGCCGACGATGAATGCCAGCAGCACGCACGTGTTAAAGGTCAGGACATCCATCGATTTTCCGAAGTGGAACTTTACCGGCCCGAAAAAGACATTGATCGGCTCCTGCTTGCCCTTGTCGTCCATCAGCCGGTAGTCCGACTGTTCCGCCTCCGCTTTGGACACCATGTCGTTGATCTTCTGGTTCACGTAAATCTGTTCGGCGGTGACGCCGTGGGAGTCGGAGGGCAGCTTGGTCTGCGAAAGCGGCTTGCCTTGCAGGACCAGGTCCATGCTTCGCAGGTGACGGCGGATTTCATTCACATTGTCCGCCTCCAGTCCTGAAATCAACGCCAGCGCGTCCTTCAAATCTTCCAGCCGGTCGGATTCCGCGTCGGTCAACGCTGGTTTGGCGACCAGCGCATCGATTTCATCCTGCGCCGCATCCTGCCGACGGGTGAGGGGATTCTTCTTCGCCTGCGCCACCACCAGTGCCTCGTATGACCACCGCATCGGGATGAACTGGCAGATGAACGGCACCTGCAGCTTGCTCTTCATCTCGTCCTTCACCTCGTTCTGGTGTGTCTTGAACCAGCGCGTAAACATGTACACATCGCTCAAGTCGCGGTTCATGTCCTCATATTTGATGAGCGCGCCACCGAGGATGATCTGCGGGATGATGACGAGCGGGATGATATTCGCCGCCACCTTGCCATCGTTCACCAGCGAGGAAATCAACAGACCGATCGAGATGCCCGAGAGCGCGGTGATGAAGTTGAAGATGAAATACCAGACAAACATCCCGCGCACTTCGAGGATCGCGTTGCCGATTAGAATGAAGAGCGCGCATTGGATTGCCGCAAACAGCGAGAGCGTGCTCACCTTGGCCAGGATGTAATAGGGCAGCCGCACATTCAGATTTCGCTCGCGTTGCAGGATCGCGCGGTCACGGATGATGTCATCGGCACTGTTCGTCAGTCCGAGGAACATCGAGATCAGCCCCATGATGAAAAGGTAGGTCGGAATATGAAATGCCGAGGCGAAATCATAGCCGCCATCCTCGCTGTAGCGCAGCACGCTGCCTACAAAGGCCGCCAGCAACGGCGCGGCAACCATCGTAATCAAGAGGTTGCCCCGGTTGCGTAGCTTGCTGATGAAGGCGCGCTTGAGCAGGATGCGCAGTTGCATCCACTCCTCGCGCCAGCGCAACGGATTCCGCTTGCGCACGGGCGTTGCCGGCGTCGGCAGCGGCAGATGCTTCTTCAGCGGGACCTGCCGCACGTCCTGGATCAGCCGGTGGGCCTCATACTTGTCCCGCCAGTAGTCGGGCGAAAAGCGGCGCGACGGCACGAGCTGGCCCTGAACGTTTTCCTCGTAAATGATGTCGCCGCTGATGTCACGCAGCGGGGTCTCCAGCACGTCGAAGATGAACTCCGGCCGCGTGGTGCCGCAGGCCGGGCAGCCGCCCAGCTCGGTGCCGAAGTGCTGCTCGTGCTCGGCGGTGGCGAAGTATTCCAGCATCTCGCGCGGCGTGCCGAAAAAGACCAGCTTGCCGCCCTTGTCGAGCAGCATCGCCTTGTTAAACATCTGGAAAATCTTCGAGGTCGGCTGGTGGATCGTCACCAGCACGATCTTGTTGTGCGACATGCTGCGAATGATTTCGATCACGTGCTCGGAATCCTTCGAGGACAGGCCGCTCGTCGGCTCGTCGAAAAGATACACGTCCGCCGAGCTGATCATGTCGAGGCCGATATTCAGCCGCTTGCGCTCGCCGCCCGAGAGCGTCTTGCGTGTGGTGCTGCCCACCACGCTGGCGCTGCGTTCGCTCAGGCCCAGCTCGATCAGCTTGCCCTCGATCCGGCGCAGGCGGTCCTTTCCGCTCAGGTGCGGTGCGCGGATGCCGGCCGCGAAGTCCAGGTTTTCCGTGATCGTGAGATGCTCGTCGAACGCGTCATCCTGCGGGATGTAGCTCACGTAGCGCTTCAGCTCGTCGAGATTGTGGTAGAGCGACTGGTCGTTGAGCCGCACCTCGCCCGAGGTCGGCTGGAGACGGCCTGCCAGGGCCAGCATCAGCGTGCTCTTGCCGCTGCCGCTCGCGCCCATCACGCACACCATTTCCCCGCGGTTTACGGTGAAGGAAACGCCGTCGATGCCGGTCTCGCCGTTGGAGAAGCGGTAGCTCAGGTCCGTCACGTCGAGCGTGCCGATCACGTTGCGCTCCTCTTCGATGATTCGCTCGGAAAAATTGCAGCGCAGCACCTGCCCTGCATCGATGCGGATCGTGTCGCCATCCACCAGCGGCGCGTTATTGCGCACCGGGTGATCGCCCACCATGATCGGGCGGTCGGCCTTCAGCACCTCCACCGTGCCCACCTTGTTTTCGTAATCGCAGAAAATCTTCAGGAGCACATCGCCGCCGGTGCCGGGCGAGAGCAGGATGTCGTCCTCCTCCAGCAGCCCCGGGTTGTTCGAGACGAGGTATTCCGACTTGTGCGCCTGGAGCTGGAACCGCCCGCCCAATGCGCGCGCCCGGCGGCGCAGATCCATCAGCGGCAGTTCGCTGTCGTTGTCGAAGACGATCTTGTCATCCAGCGTGCCTTCCACCACTGCCCCTTCCAGTAAGCGCACGCCGTTCATCGAGGCCGCCACTTTTTTCAGCGCCTGCACCCGCACTTTCAGCCCGAAGCTCACATCTAGCGAGCTGTCGCGCGTCCGCGCCTTTTCGATTTGCACCTCGTCGTTGCGGTCGAGCGTCAGGAAAATCCGGGCGACCGAGACGTTCTTCTTCGCGTTGAAGTAATAGACCAGATCCTGGTGGGTCAGTACTTGCTCGCCGAGCACGATGCGCTGCCCGGCGTAGATGCGGCAAAACTCCCCCGGTACCAGGGGCCGCCCGCGCACCACGATCGGGCGCTGGCTTTTGTTCTTCAGCAGAATCAGATCCTGATACCGAAAGGCCAGCAGTTGCTCCTTGTCGTGGAAATCTCGCAGGATCACATCCGCGGTGCCATTCGCACCAAAGGTCAGCGATTCCAGCGGCGACACCCCCTGATGAAACACCGACTTGTCCGCCTCCTCCGCTGCATTGAGCTGGTAAACGATGTCGATCGCCTGCGCCGCCATCCCCAGTTGCGACATGAAGGCGTAGTAATTCGCAATCTGCGGCTGCTCCATTCCGGCCTTCGAGATCAGGTCGTAAAGCTGCACCCCGAGCATGATTTTGCGGTCCACGCTCAGCTGGGTCGAAAGCTTCTGCGCCATCGCCATCAGGTCGTGCTGCTCATTCAGTGCCTGCCGGAAAAGTTTGCGCAGCTCGGAGTAAACCGCCTCCGGATAATCGTAGCGCAGAAAGCCCAGCGACGAATCCAGTTCCTCCTCCATCACCTTGTCGCCGACCTTGGAGAAGGAGGCCAGCACCTGGATCAGCAGCGGCAGCAGGTTCGGACTCTCCGCCACCGTGCGCGGCTTGCGCAGCGCCCGCCGGACGAGATGCCGCGAAGCGCGCTCGAACCGGTAGCGCAGCGGCGACAGCGCCCGCACCCCGTCATAAAGCCGATCCAGAATGGTCTTGTGTTCCGAGTTCATCAAGCAACCGCCCCCATACGAGGGGCGCAACGTGAAAAGATAGGACGTTTGTAAAGATTTTGCAGCAAGGAAGGGGAGCGAAAACGCAAAATTCAGATCAAGCGGCGCGGATGGTCCCGATGCAGAGGAATTTTTAGACAGAATGAACAAGATGAACCGGATGTCTTGATTGGGGCTTGGTCCCTCAAACCACGTCGTCATTCCGGGCCAGGTGCAGCGATGTCGGGGGATCCCATTTACAACCTTCGCCTCTTCCCCTTGGTGTCTTGGTGGTGGACTCGAATCCGGCAGAAAAAGAATTCGCCTGCAACCTCGATCAAATCATTAAACAACGACAGAGGATTTCTTCACCATAGACTTCGTGTCCCCTCTGTGTTCTCTGTGGCCAATTTCCGTCTGTCTCTTCATGTGCAATGAAGCGATGGAAAATTGTGAATTGAAGCAGCCAGTGCCTCCCGAAAAACCGTAAAAATAGTGAATCCCGTCATACCCCTCACTTTCCACCCTTTTTTCCATGGAACCCAGCCCCACCACCCGGAATGCCACCGAAATAGCTTGTCATAAATCCGCGCTCCGATGAAACAAAACCCTCAGGCGGGTGTCTAAGTCCTCCAAATGAACGAAATATGCGTGCTCCGACTGGTTAATCCCTGTTGACCGGCCTTGCTTTATCCTTAGATTGCTAACGAATTTCCTATAATATGCCTTCTCTCGACCAACGTCCCAACCGGGATCAACGCCCCCGCAACGGTGGAAGCGACCCCAATTTCAACTGGCGCGGCCTGGTGCTTTTCGCCATCGCCATTGCCCTGATCGGCGGCGCCTTCTTCTTCAAGGCCCCCTATGGTAACGCCAAAGATGTCACCTACTCGCAGTTCAAACAGTACCTGGACGGCGGGCAGATCTACAATGACTCCAATCACCAGATCGAAATCGTCTCCGAAGACGGCAGCAGCACCCGCTACATCCGCGGTTACCTGAAGCCCACCCCCTCGGATCAGGGCCCGGTGCAGTTCAGCACCATCGTGGACCCCGATTTCACCTCCGATCTCACCAAGCGGCTCGACGACGCGAAGTTGAATTACTACACCTTCAAGTCGGATAAGAACCTGCTCGCCAACGTGCTGGTAGGCGTGCTGCCGATCGTGCTTTTCCTCGTGGTGCTCTACTTCTTCTTCCGCCAGCAAATCCGCATGGCCGGCAAGGGCGCGCTGAATTTCGGCAAGAGCCGCGCTCGCATGCTCTCCCGCGACAAGAACAAGATCACCTTCAAGGACGTGGCTGGCGTGGAAGAGGCCAAGGACGAAGTGTTTGAAATCGTCGAGTTTCTCAAGGACCCGAAGAAATTCCAGAAGCTTGGTGGCCGCATTCCGAAGGGCGTGTTGCTCGTCGGCCCTCCCGGCACGGGCAAGACCCTGCTCGCTCGCGCCATTGCGGGTGAGGCGGATGTGCCGTTCTTCTCGATCAGCGGTTCGGACTTTGTGGAAATGTTCGTCGGCGTGGGCGCGAGCCGCGTACGCGACATGTTCGAGCAGGGCAAGAAGAGTGCGCCCTGCATCATCTTCATCGACGAAATCGACGCCGTGGGCCGTCACCGCGGCCATGGCATGGGCGGTGGACATGACGAACGCGAGCAGACGCTGAACGCGCTGCTGGTGGAGATGGACGGCTTTGACACCCAGGAGGGCGTCATCATCATCGCCGCAACCAACCGTCCCGACGTGCTCGATCCCGCGCTGCTGCGCCCGGGTCGTTTCGATCGCCAGATTACCGTGAACCTGCCCGATGTGAAGGGCCGCGAGGAAATTCTCCGCGTGCATTCCAAGAAGGTGAAGCTCGCCGAGAGCGTGGATCTCGGTGTAGTCGCTCGCGGCACCCCCGGATTCTCCGGTGCCGAACTGGCGAACGTGATCAACGAAGCTGCCCTCATGGCCGCCCGCAAGGGCCTCAAGGCCATCACCCTCGCCGAGCTGGAAGACGCGCGCGACAAGGTGCGCTGGGGCCGCGAACGCCGCAGCATGGCGATGAGCGAGAAGGAGAAAACCTCCACCGCCTGGCACGAGGCTGGTCACGCGCTCGTCAATGTGTTGCTCAAGAATACGCACCCGCTGCACAAGGTGACGATCATTCCGCGCGGCCATTTCCTCGGCGCCACGATGTATCTGCCTGAGGGCGACAAGTATTCCACTCAGCTCAAGGAAGCGCTCGACAACCTGGCAGTCACGGCTGCGGGTCGTATCGCCGAAGAGCTCTTCACCAACGATCTTTCCAATGGTGCCGCCGGCGACATCAAGCAGATGACTCGCCTTGCCCGCGTGATGGTCTGCGAATGGGGCATGTCCGAGAAAATGGGCATGGTCGAGTATGGCGAGCATGAGGACTACGTGTTCCTCGGTCGCGACCTCGCCCGCTCACGCGACTACAGCGAATCCACTGCCCAGGAGATCGACCATGAAGTGCGCCGCCTCATCGACGAAGGCTACTCCCGCGCCAAGGAGCTCATTACGAGCCACCGCGACAAGGTCGAGGTCATCGCCAAGGCCCTGCTCGAATATGAGACGCTGGACGGCAACCAGATCAACGAGATCGTGGAGCACGGCCGGATGCTGAATCCACCGCCACCGCCCGCCGCGCCGAAGCCGCCGCGCAACGAGCCGCCGCCGCTGCCCGAGGCCAAGCCCGCCCCGGATTACCCGACCGGTCTCTCCGAAGCGCACGCTTAATCGATTTAACCAAAGTTTAATCCCCTGTGGTGAACCTCATCACAGGGGATTTTTTGTGCCATAAACATTGTATGACGGGGAAAAAACAATCGGGGGTTGACGGGGGGCGGGGGGCGCGATTTACTGAAGTTCCTTTCACCAAACAGGAACAACAGGAATCAACATACTAACTCGCAACATGATTAAAATTGGCATTAACGGCTTCGGACGCATTGGGCGCATGGTTTTCCGCGCCGCCGTGCAGAACTTTGGAAACGATATCGAAGTGGTCGGCATCAACGATTTGCTGGAACCCGAATATCTCGCTTACATGCTCAAGTACGACTCTGTGCATGGCCGCTTTGAAGGCGAAGTTTCCGTAGAAGGTTCAAACCTGATCGTGAACGGCAAGACGATCCGCCTGACCGCCGTGAAAGATCCGTCCACGCTGAAATGGGACGAAGTCGGCGCCGAAGTGGTCGTCGAATCGACCGGCATTTTCCTCGATGAAGCCAGCGCCAGTGCCCACCTCAAGGCGGGTGCCAAGAAGGTCGTGCTCTCGGCCCCTTCCAAGGATTCCACTCCGATGTTCGTTTACGGCGTAAACCACGAGACCTACGCCGGTCAGGCCATCATTTCGAATGCGAGCTGCACCACGAACTGCCTCGCTCCGCTCGCCAAGGTCATCCACGACGCTTTCGGCATCAAGCGCGGTCTCATGACGACTGTGCACGCTACCACCGCCACGCAGAAGACCGTGGACGGCCCGAGCAACAAGGATTGGCGCGGTGGCCGCGGAATCCTCGAGAACATCATCCCGTCCTCGACCGGCGCCGCCAAGGCCGTCGGCGTCGTCATTCCCGAGCTGAACAAGAAGCTCACGGGCATGTCTTTCCGCGTTCCGACCTCGGACGTCTCGGTGGTTGACCTCACCGCCGAACTCGAAAAGCCCGCGACCTTTGACGAAATCAAGGCTGCCATCAAGGCCGCCGCCGAAGGCCCGCTCAAGGGCATCGTGGGTTACACCGAGGAGAAGGTCGTCTCGACCGACTTCCGCGGCGAAGCCATGACCTCCGTGTTCGACGCCGAGGCGAGCATCGCCCTTGACCCAACTTTCGTGAAGCTCGTTTCCTGGTATGACAACGAGTGGGGCTACTCCAACAAGGTGCTGGAGATGGTTCGCGTCGTGGCGAAGTAAGTGGTCGCAACATCCAATTAATTCCGACGGGAGCCTGCGGCCATACAGTCGCGGGCTCTTGTCTTTACCAAACCAACTCAATCACTCCTATGGCCAAACTCTCCATCCGCGAGGTGGATCTCGCTGGAAAGCGCGTATTGATGCGCGTTGACTTCAATGTCCCGCAGGACAAGACGACGGGCGAAATCACCAACCCCGCCCGCATCACCGCCGCCCTGCCTACCATTCAGTATATTCTCGAACAGGGTGGCTCCGTGGTCCTCATGAGCCATCTCGGACGTCCCGATGGTAAAGTCGTGCCCAAGCTCACCCTCAAGCCGGTTGCCGACAAGCTGGCCGAACTGCTCGGCAAGCCGGTCACCTTCCTGCACGATTGCGTCGGCGCGGAAGTTGAAGCCGCCTGCGCTTCGCTCAAGCAAGGTGATGTCGTGCTGCTGGAAAACCTGCGCTTCCACATTGAGGAAGAGGGCAAGGTGAAGCTGGAAGACGGCACCAAGGTCACGGCGGAGCCCGAGAAGGTCGCCGCTTTCCGCGCGAGCCTCACCAAGCTCGGCGACGTGTATGCGAATGACGCCTTCGGCACCGCGCATCGTGCCCACTCCTCGGTCGTTGGCGTGGATCTGCCGGTCAAGGCTGCCGGCTTCCTCATGCAGAAGGAGCTTGATGCCTTCGCCGCCGTGCTCGACAACCCGCAGCGCCCGCTGCTTGCCATTCTGGGCGGCGCGAAGATTGCGGACAAAATCCCGCTTATCAACAACCTCCTCGACAAGGCCGATGAGATCATCATCGGTGGCGGCATGGCCTTCACCTTCAAGAAGGTGCTCGAAGGCATGGAGATCGGAAACAGCCTCTTCGACCAGAAGGGTGCGGAAATTGCGAAGGATCTTTTCGACAAGGCCGCAGCCAAGGGCGTGAAAATCCATCTCCCGGTGGATTTCATCATCGCCGACAAGTTTGCGCCGGATGCCAATACGCAGACGGTCACCGACAAGCAGGGTATTCCCGCCGGTTGGGAAGGTCTCGATTCCGGTCCGGCCAGCCGCGCGCTCTTTGCGGAAGTCATCGGACGTGCCAAGACCATCATCTGGAACGGCCCTCCCGGCGTGTTCGAGTTCGATGCCTTCTCCGGCAGCACCAAGGCCATGGCGGATGCCATTGCGGCGGCGACAGAAAACGGTGCGATCAGCGTGGTTGGCGGTGGCGATACGGCGACGGCGGCGAAGAAATTTGGCGTGGTCAAGAAGGTCACGCACGCCTCGACCGGCGGCGGTGCCAGCCTCGAGCTGCTCGAAGGCAAGGTGCTGCCCGGCGTGGCCGCACTGAATGAGAAATAATCGGAACGATTAGAACCAACCCAACTATGCGAAAGAAAATCATCGCTGCGAACTGGAAGATGAATATGACGGTGGGAGAGGCAACTTCCTACATCGAGACCTTCCTCCGCGAAATCGGGGACGAAAAGCGCGTGGAAATCGTGATTGCCCCGCCTTTCACCGCAATTCCCAAAGTATCCGAGCTGCTTTCAAAGGTCCACACCGTGAACCTCTCGGCACAGAACATGTCCGCCGAAAAAAGTGGTGCCTTCACCGGCGAAATCAGCGCGAGCATGTTGCGCGAGTTGTTCGTCCGTCATGTCATCCTTGGCCACAGCGAACGTCGCAGCCTTTACGGCGAGACGGATGGAATCGTCAACAAGAAGACGAAGGCCGCGCTGGAAGCCAATCTCAAGCCTATCGTCTGCATCGGTGAAACGCTGGTGGAACGCGACGCGGGCAAGGTTGAGGAAGTCCTCGATACCCAGCTCAAGGGCAGTTTGGCCGGCCTCAGCGCCGAAGACCTGCACGAGATCGTGATTGCCTATGAGCCCGTCTGGGCCATCGGCACCGGTCGTACCGCCACGCCCGACCAGGCGCAGGAAGCGCACGCCTTCACCCGCAAGGTGCTGGCCGAGATCAGCAGCCAGGCGGTGGCGGACAAGATTCGCATCCAGTATGGCGGCAGCGTGAAGCCCGAGAACACCAAGGCGCTCATGTCCCAGCCGGACATCGATGGTGCCCTTGTTGGCGGCGCCAGCCTCGATCCCCGTGCTTTTTCGGAGATCGTGAAGTTTTCGGCCGAACTGTCCTAGACCGTTTCGAACGATCCTTTAAAAAACCACCGGTGTGCTGAAATCCAGTCGCCGGTGGTTTTTGACGTAATTCTCGAAATCAATTTCTGAAACCGGGCCGTGGCTCACCTGCGTTTGGAAAAACGCTGTCATTCTGAACGAAGTGAAGAGCCGGGCGGAGCGAGACGCCAGTGGGCGAAGGTGGGGCAATCTCCAGCTATTTCTGCGCCGGGAAAGCGAGGGAGTCCTTGGCGGTCAAGAAGCGCCAGCCGGGCCAGAAAAATAATCAGAGATGTTTCGACTGCATTGCGCTCAACCTGACATCCGTTTTGGATGGGAAGTGACCATGGGGGCGGAATTCATTCGGGAAATTACTTCCGGGAATCGCTCTATTTGATTGCGGTTCGAGGGGCGCGGAGAGAAAACTGCGGGCATGGCATTTGCGCTCCCGATGTCGTTACCCAAGGGTTGGTTTTTTCTCGCGACCCCGCTCATTTATTTTACCGGCGTCGGCATCGGGCGTCTGCTCAAGCGCAAGGCCGGGGTCCGGCTCGGCGGTCTGTACAAACTCTTTTGTATCGCGCTGGCTATTTATGTCCCGCTGAAGATTGCCGGAATCAGCATCGCATGGGAGGGGCTGCAATTCCTCGACGTCTTCCCTTTCGTTCTCGCCATCCTGGCTACGGCCTTCCTGCTGGCGTTGACCGATCACTACATCTGGGATGCCTACTTTGAAGGGAAGCGGCACACCTCGATTCCCAAGCTGCTGCGGCAGACGCTCGCGCTGGTGACCATCATCCTGGTGGCGCTGCTGGTGCTTAAATACTACTACGGCGAGGCGGTGGACAGCGTGGTGTTTAGTTCCACCGTGGTGGTGGGCATCATCGGCTTTGCGATGCAGGATTTGCTGGGCAACATCATTTCCGGGATCGCGCTGCAAATCGGCCGACCATTCAAACAAGGCGACTGGTTGAAGGTGGACGACCAGTATGCCGAGGTGCTGGAAGTGAACTGGCGCTCCACCCGGCTGCGGACCAACGACCACATCAGCCTCGATATTCCCAACGCGCAGATCGTGAAGAACACGATCGTGAACCTCAACCAGCCCGTGCCGCAGTATGCAATGCGGTTGCGTGTCGGGGTTGATTACAACCAGCCACCCAACAAGGTGAAACAAGTGCTCCTGAGCGCCATGCAGGGCGTGCCGAGTGTTCTTCCCTCTCCTGCACCGAAGGCCTTCCTGGTGGATTTCGGCGATTCAGCCATCATCTACGAAGTGAAGTTCTGGATGGAAAACCAGGCGCTCTACAACGACACCTGCGATGCGGTGCGGACGAATATCTGGTATGCACTGAAACGGGCGCAAATCGTGATTCCGTTTCCGATTCGCACCTTGCAGATCGAGCCGCGCAAGGGCGCGGCCTCCTCGCCGCAATCGAATCGTCAGCGTACCCTCGTGCGACGGCAGCCGGTGTTTCGCGATCTTTCCGATTCCCAGATCGAGCGGATGGTGGCGGAGGCGCGCTCCTTCCAGTTTGGCGCCCAAGAGCACATTATCAAGCAGGACGACGGGGGCGATTCCATGTTCGTTCTCATGCGGGGTTCCGTGGCCGTCCTGGTGCGCAGGAATGGTCACCAGACCAAGGTGGCCACCCTCAAGGCAGGGGATTGTTTTGGCGAAATGTCCCTGCTGACCGGGGCTGCCCGTTCAGCCACCGTGATCGCCGAGGGTGACTGCGAGGTGATGGAAATCCAGAAGGCTGCCTTTGCCGCGATCGTGGAGGAAAGCCCGGAACTGCTTCAAAACCTGAGCGACCTGCTGGCCCAGCGGCAGATGGAAACCGAGGGGCTGCTGGAAACCGTCACCCAAAGCCAGGAGGTCACCGAGCGCCGGGCGCAATACGCCGCCGGCTTCCTCTCCAAGCTCTATCGCTTCTTCGATTTATAATATGGCCATGAAAACCGCGCCCGAATCCACCGGTTCTTCCTATCCGGTTCACGAAAAGACGCTGCTCATCCGGCCGGAATTTCTCAACCACGCCGGCACGCTCTTCGGCGGTTTTATGATGCAGTGGGCGGATGAGATGGCTTACAACGCCGCCTCGCTCGCCTTCCCGGGTGCGTTTGTCACGAAGCTGGTCCGGGAGTTCAACTTTCAATCCCCGGTGCGCAATGGCGACATCATCAAGATTTACAGCCACGTGGCTTCGGTAGGACGCACCTCCTGCGTGGTCGAGGTCTGGGCACTCAATGCGCAGCAAAAAGCGGAGGTCTTTCGGACCTCCGCCATCATGGTAAATATTCAGGACGGAAAGGCGACGCCGATCCAGCCCGGTCAGTGAGTCAGGGCTGGCTTACGCCTTGGCCTCCACCTCTTCGCTGCGCTTCACTTCGCTGCGGAGGTTGCCGCCCTTGTGGCCACTCCACCAGAGGACGATGGGCGAGGCGATGAAGATTGAGGAATAGGTGCCGATGATCACGCCGATGAGGAAGGCGAAGGCGAGATCGTTGAGGACCGGGCCGCCAAAGATATACAGCGCCAGCACGGTGAGAAGCACGGTGCCGCCGGTGAGAATGGTGCGCGAGAGCGTATCGTTGATCGCCGTGTTCATGATGTTGCGCACGGAACCGCCGGTCTTGGCGCGCAGGCCGCTGCGGATGCGGTCGAAGACCACGATCTTGTCGTTGATCGAGTAACCCGCGATGGTGAGGAACCCGCCGACCATGATCAGCGAAAGCTCCCGACCGCTCAGGGCGAAGAAGCCGAGCGTGATGATCAAGTCATGCGCCAGCGCCACCAGCGAACCTACCGCGAAGGAGGTTTCGAAACGGAAGGTCACGTAAATGAAGATGCCGAGCAGGCCCAGGCCCATGGCGATGGCGCTCTTGGTCGCCAGTTCACTGCCCACGAGCGAGCCGACATGCTCGGTCTGCTCGAAGCTCAAGCCCGCGTTCGGGAGCGCCTTTGTGAGTTGAGCCTTGATCTTGTCAGCCGTGTCGGAGTCGCTGCGGATGGTGATCAGGTCATGATCCGCATTTTTCTCGGATTGAATGGAGGACTTGCCGAGACCGATTTCAGCCAGCACGGGACGCACTTGATCGGGGGTCACTTTCTGGCTGGAGGAGAAGGAAACGAGATCGCCGCCCTTAAAGTCCGCGCCGAGGTTGCCCTGGCCGCGATAGGTGAAGATGCCGATGGAAAGGACGGCAAGGCCGATCGAGGTGAGCACGAACGGACGCGCCTTGCCCAGGAAGTCGAAGCCCTTGCTCTTGATGAGGTGCAGCATCGAAACGCTCTGCAGCCAGTTGAGGCGGAAGGCCCACGAGAAGCAGGTGTGGGTGACCAGCAGCGACGAGAACATGGAGGCCACGATGCCGATGGTGAGCGTGACCGCGAAGCCCTTCACCGGGCCGCTGGCGAACCAGATGAGAATGGCCGAGGTGAGGAACTGGGTAACGTGGGCGTCGAAGATGGCGCTGAAGGCTTTGCTGTAGGAGGCATCGATGGCGGGCTTGAGTTGCTTGCCCTGGTCGAGCTCTTCGCGCAGGCGCTCGTAGATGAGCACGTTCGCATCCACCGCAATACCGATGCCGAGCACGATACCCACGATACCGGGCAGCGTAAGCACACTGCCGAAAACCGCCATCGCTCCCAGCACCATGATGCAGTTCACAAAGAGGGCGACAATCGCGATAAAACCAACGAGCCGGTAGTAAAGGATCATGAAGGCGACGACGAACGCCAGACCCGCAACGCCGGAGTAAAGGCCGCTCTTGATCGCATCCGCGCCGAGGGTGGAGGAGGAACTGCGCTCTTCCTCGATTTTCACCGGGGTGGACAGCGGGTTGTTCAGCGAACTCGCCAGGCTGCGGGCTTCCTGCTCGGTGAAGTTGCCGGTAATCTGGCAGTTGCCACCGGCGATGGCACCATTCTGGCAGCTCGGGGCGGAGATGACGTCGCCATCCATCACGATGGCCAGGCGGCCGTTTTCATTATGCACCTGTTTCGTGAGGTCGTAGAATTTTTGCGCACCATCGGAGTCGAAGGAGAGATTGACCTCCCAACCCTGCTGACCATAGCTGGCCCCGGCGCGGGTCACACTCTTGCCGAGCAGGTCCGCCTTGGACTTGATGAGGATCTTGCCATTGAGCGGCTTGCCGGTGTCGCTGTGCTCGGTCAGGTTTGCAATGCGGTAGCCGGGCGGAATGATCGCTTCACCTGCTTGAATCTGCTGGAGCAATGAATCGCTCTGCGGATGCACAATGTGGAATTCCAGCTTGGCGACCTTTTGCAGGAGCTCCCGGGTTTCATTTACCTTCGATGGATCAAGACCGGCGATCTGGACCGAGATGCGATCGGTTCCCTCGGGAGAAATCACGGGTTCCTTGACGCCGTTCGGGTCAATGCGATTGCGAATTACCTCGACGGCCTGGTTCACCATGTCGGTGGTGATGGGCTGCGTGTTCTCATTGTCCCGGACCAGTCGAATGAGGAACGTGGTGCCGCCCTTGATGTCGATGCCCTTTTGGATCTTTTCCGAAGGTGGATTGATGACCGAGATGCAGAAGGCCGCGATCATAATCGTCAGCACGGTACCGAGGATGCGTTTGCGGTCGGCAAAATCCGTGGCGATGTACCAGCCGAAGAGGAGCAGGAGGACGAGACCGAAGGTAAAGGTCAGGGCGGGACTCATAAGAGTGAGAGGTAAGAGTTAGGCGGTGAGAAAAGAGGGTGGGGGGAGGAAGACCGGGCGATTAGCTGGCGGCAGCGGGCTCGCTGTCGCTGCGCTTCAGCACGGTGCCGATGGCCGATTTTTCGATTTCGACTTTCACGTTCTCGGCGATTTTCACAATCACGGTGGTGTCTTTTACATTGGAGACGAGGCCATGAATGCCGGAACTGGTCACGACCTTGTCACCGGTCTTCACCGAGTTGATCAACGCCTGCTGCTCCTTCTGTTTCTTGGCCTGGGGACGGATGAGCATGAAGTAGAAGATGGCACCGAGGCACACCATGTAGATGATCATGCTGCCGCCGCCGGGGCCTTGCGGAGCGGCGGGAGGCGTGGCGTCACCAAGAATGGAAAGAGCGTGATAGATCATTGGTCGAAAAATGAGTGTAAATGGTAATTAAATCCCCCAAAAATGGGAGGGCAAGTTAAGCAGGGGTTGGGCACTTCGTCCAAGGGAAAAGAGGGGAGGGGGATTTAACCGCCGAGACGCAGCGGCGCAGAGAAATGGATCAGAGAGGTTTCCCCTCGTGAAAATAGCATCCCGACGAGGTGCTTTTACCTGTCATAGCTGGTCTGGGTGGGGTTTGTGAATTGACGCCATGCTGATTTGTAGAAACCACCTTGGCTGTAGCGGCGGTCTGTGACCGTCGCTGTTGTTTCCATAGAGGAGCCACCTTGGCGACGGTCACAGACCGCCGCTACAGCGGGCGCGTTCCCCATCATTTCTACAGAGCAACGCTATTCTTAGTCCCGGAGGGACGCTGGAAACTAGCCGGGGGTGACAACCACCGGTTGACCATCAATAAAATCATCCGCCCCGAAGGGTCGGTGGAAGCTGCGCGCCACTTTATGCCTCTCCAAGACCCCAAAAAATTCGTAAATACTCCTACCCCAGTAGGTTATATTTGAGGATGCAACGCAGGGCGCTGAACCCATCCTTCCAGCCGATCTTTTTACCTTCCTCATAAGTGCGCCCGTAATAAGAGATGGGCACCTCATAGATCCGGGGCTTGAGCCGGGCGAGCTTGGCGGTGATTTCCGGTTCAAAGCCAAAGCGGTTTTCTTCGATGGTGATGCGCTGAATCCACTCCCGGCGGAAGACTTTGTAGCAGGTCTCCATATCCGTAAGGTTCAGGTTGGTGAACATGTTGGAAAGCTGGGTGAGCACCATGTTACCGAGGAAATGCCAGTAATAGAGCACCCGGTGCGATCCGCCGCCGAGAAACCGGGAGCCGAAAACGACGTCGGCCTTTCCATTTAGAATGGGTGCCAGCAATCGGGGATACTCGGCCGGGTCATATTCCAGATCGGCATCCTGGATGAGCACAATTTCCCCCGTGCAATGGCTGATGCCCGTGCGCAAGGCCGCGCCTTTGCCCTGGTTGACGTCGTGATGGAAGACCCGCATGCGCCCCGCGATCTCGACCAACTGGTCGGGCTGGCCGGTTTGCCGGAGCACGAGTGGCTCGGTGCGGGCTGCGATTTGTTGCAGCACCCCCCACGAGCCATCCCGGGAACAATCGTCCACGGCGACCAGCTCGGTGACACATGGCTGCGCCAGCACCGTGGCAATAATATTCTCCACCGTGGCGGCCTCGTTATAAACGGGCATCACCACGGAAACGGTGGAGGTGGAAGTGGGAGTGGCGTTACTTGGTGACACCAAATTCAGCCCTGCGGTTTTTTGCCCATGCGCTTTCGTCATGCCCGGCATCTGCAGGCATATCGGCGCCGAAGCTGACGGTTTGAACCTTGTCCGCCGAAACGCCATGGCTCAGCAGATATTCGCGAACCGCTTCGGAGCGCTTTTCGCCCAGGGCACGGTTGTATTCCGGCGTGCCGCGTTCGTCGGTGAAGCCGGCGACGATCACTGTATTGCCTTCGCTTTTAACCGCGTCGGCCACGCTGTCCAGATTCGCCGTCTGGTCGCCACTGACCACGTAGCTGTCGAAGCCGAAGTAAACCGGCTTGAAGCGGTTGCGATCCACATTGTTGCTCAGGAAGGACACGCCGTCCTGACGATCCGGCAGCGGAGTGCCGTTGACATAATCGCCGTCCGTTCCTGCGTAATCCCCATTTTTATGGCCGAGGTTTTTGCAAGCCGGAAGGAGGGCAATGAGTGCAAGCGAGAGAGAAATCCGAAGAATGCGCATGGTTGTTTGAATTGGTGTGTAGTAACGATGGGAGAAAGGCGAGTTTTATTCAACCCCCCAGCGGAATTTTGACGGAAAAAATGAAGCGCCTTGGTAACGACCGCCTAAGCAAGGCGATCTTCTATCGTGACCACGCGGGCTCGGTCGCACTGCCCAGTCCGCTTACAATCGTGACGCGACGTCCTGTGACCGTATCGAGCAGCACGATGCTGCCGCCATCGGTGAAGATGAGGTGGCGCGAATCCGGGCCCCAGGCCGGGTCCTGACCTTCCGCCACGATCTTCGAGCCGCCGCCATCGAGATTGAGCACTGCGACCTGAAAGCCGCCGGAGCGTACGGTGAAGGCGACCTTTTTGCCATCGGGTGACCAGTTGGGTTCGGTGCAATAGCCGTAGCCGGTGCTGATCTGCTCGCCGCTCCCGCCGCCCGAGGAGATGCGATAGAGCTGCGGACTGCCGCTGTCGTCATACGAATAAATGAGCTCATGGCCATCGGGTGACCAGGTGGGCGAGGACTCGACGCCCCGGGTGTGGGTGAGACGGTGCGCACCGCCACCGCTGGCGCTGGTGGTGTAGAGTTCGGGGTTGCCATCCTTGCTCACGGTGAGGGCGAGCCGGTCGCCATCGGGCGAAAAGGCTGCGCCGGAATTGGTGCCGGGGAACTTGATGATGTGCTCGCGCTGGCCGCTGGAGAGATTGATCAGGTAAATATCCGCATAGCCGCTCTGGTAGCCGGTATAAACGAGGCGGTGCCCATCGGCACTGAGACTCGGCGCAACGCTCAGCGCATTGTCATGCGTGATCTGGCGGGCATTGTTGCCATCGTAATCGGCCACATAGATTTCCTTGCGCCCTGTGCGGGTGGCGGAGAAGGCGATGGTGGAAGTGGCGATGCCCTTGTGCCCGGTGATCGTTTCCACAATGTCGTCCGCAAACTGGTGGGCCTGGCTGCGTGCGCTGCCGCTGTAGGTGCTGGAAAGCACGGTGCGGCCCGAGGGATCCATAACCTTGCCCTGGAGCGAACTGCCGCCCGACGCGCCGCTCACAATGAAGCCCGCGCTGCCCTGCGGCGTAATCTTGAACGCGCCGGAGAGCGTGAGGTCGCTGCTCAGCACCTTCCCCACCGTTGGCCCTTCCGAGCCGCTGATGCCTTGCACCGCAATCGCGATGCTGTCGCTCTTGCTGATGGTGATGGTGGGCGTTTCCTGGGCGTGAAGCGTGAGGACGCCGGTGGTCAGCAACGCGGAGAGAACGAGGAGTTTTTTCATGGTGTGCGGGTGAAGTGTGAGCGGGTTTGATGGGAAAGGTCGAGTGCCTACTGTGTCAAATCGAAGTTAATGTTGATGGAGAATGTATCGCCGTTGCCGAGACCGTCCGGCAGCGCCTGGATCACCGTGACATTCCGGGCCGCCGTCATTACCGATTCGTCCATCAGTGCGTTGCCGGAGGAATGGGCGAGCGAGACATCGGCAATGGTGCCATCGCGACGGATTGTGATATGCACGGTGGTCGTGAGCTTTTCCCCGCTGGCGACCAGCGATACCGGCTGGTTCCAGCGGCTGTAAAAGCGGTCCTGGATCATGTTGTAGTACCAACCGAAATCGCCATTGTGATCGCCTCCTCCTTTGTGCCCATCGCCCCCGCGATCTCCACCGCCGGTCCCGGCTTTGGTGCCTTTTTCTTTCGAGTTGGATTTTTGCGAACCGCTGTCCTCGTCGCCGCTGTCTTCATCCTCCGCTTTTTCGCTGGATTTTTTCGGCGAGCTGCTGGGCTTTGGCGACGCATCGCTTGCGGCTTTCTTATGCACGCTGGGCTTGGGCGAGGCCTTTGGCTTCGGAGTAGGGGAGTCTTCGTCCTCGTCGTGATGTTTTTTGGGAGCCGGGGTGTCTTCGTCATCCGGCGTCGGGGTTTTCTTCGGCGTCGGTTTGGGAGTGGGCTTGGGCGTTTTCTTGGGCGTGGGTTTTGGGGTCGGCTCCGGGGTATGCCTTGGCTTCGGCTTGGGCGTGGGAGTTTCCTCCGGCGTGGGCTTGGGTGTCGGTTTTGGAGTTTTCCTAGGTGTGGGCGTCGGCGTGGCGAGTTCGCTGGGTGGGGCCGTGGGTTCCGGTGGCGGGGTGTCTTCCGGCTCGGGAGTGCTTTCCGGGGTAGGAATCGGGGTCGGCTCCGGCTTTTTGGGCTCGGGGGTGGGCGCCTCGTCCTGCTGGGGTTCCTTTTCCTTCGCCACCGATTTGAGGGCGGACATGGCACCGCCATCCAGCCACGTTACGTCCTCGGGCAGCTTGGGCGGGGTGGAGCGGCCAAAGATGAACCACGCGGCAATCAGCGCCACCAGATGCCCGATCGCAATCAGGATCACGTTGCGCCAGAATTTGCGCTGTTGTTGCTGGTCTTCGGGTTCGGTCACGGCTGGTGAGCTCTGACGGCACGGGCCGCCATTTTATTTGGTCCCCTGCGGTTTTTGCGTGGCCACGCCGACCTTGGCGATGCCGGTTTTTTGCAGGACGTCCATGACATCCACCAGTTTTTGCACCGGCAGGTCCTTGTCGGAGCGGACGATTACGGCGAGGTCGGGCTTCTCCTGCTTCAAATCCGCCAGCGTCGGGCCCAGTTCATCCATGCCCAGCGGGCGGTCGCCCAGCTTCATCACGCCATCGTGGTTGATGGAGATGGTTTCTACCGAGGCGGGATTCACCGCATTATTCGCCGCCGTCGAGGAGGGCACCGTGAGGTTGATGCTATTATCCATCAACGGCGTGGTAATCATGAAAATCACCAGCAGCACGAACGCCAGGTCCAGCAGCGGGGTCACGTTCAACTCGGCGAGCGTGCCGTGGCCGTGACTGTTCTTTTGCGAGTAGCGGCGCATGGGGGGTCAGTGCCGGCCGGCGGTGGCTTTGCCGGTGTGGTCCACGTAGCGGTGCTCAAATTCCGAGGCGAGCTCGGCGGCGAAGTTGTCCATGTCCACCGTCATTGCCCGGATGGTGGTGACGAGAAAGTTGTAGCCGAACATCGCGGGAATCGCCACGAGCAGGCCGGTGACGGTGGTGATGAGCGCCGCGGAGACGCCGGGGGCCATCGCCGCCAGGTTCGCGCTGCCCGCCTTGGCCACATCACTGAAGGTGTCCATTACGCCCCAAACCGTGCCCAGGAGGCCGAGAAACGGCGCGCCGCTCACCGCGGTCGCGAGCAGGATCATCTGCGATTCCAGCCGCAATGCGCCTTCACCGACCGCGCGTTCCATTGCCGCCTGCACTGCCCGCATCTGGGCCGGGGAAATTTTCGGCGAGGTCTCCAGCCGCAACGAAAAGGATTCATCCACCTCGGAGGATCCGAGCAACTGGAAGGTCAGCTCCCGGCAGCCCGCCCGGTAGATGCTGAAAAGCGGGGTGCCGAAATAGCGGGCGCCCGTTTCAAAAAGCCGGAGCGGCATCCGGTCAGTGCGAAAGATTTCGAGGAAATTGCGCCGTTGTGCTTTGGCCCGCTGGATCATGCGGAACTTCGTGTACATGACCGCCCAGCTAAAAATGGAGCCAATCAGCAGGGCGAAGATGACGCACCGACCCGGCACGGTTGATTTCTCAAACGCGAAGAGCAGCCCTCCATCGGCCAGCATGTCTAACGGAAAAATCGCAGATGCCATGTGGTTCAAACCCGGTTAGGTATCATGTCATCCATCCATAATGCAAATGTCCCGCATGAAAATTCCCACTCTTGTAATGTTCGGCCTGCTCACCATGGCCGCCCGTCTCCCCGCGCAAACGGTGGAAAACCGCTACGATGCCCTCGCGCATGCCATCCTGCCTGTTCTCCAGATCTTTGCCCCGGAAAGCCCGCATCACGCCCTCGTAGCTGGCGGCAGCCTGGCCGGCATGACCAGCCAGCCGGCGGAATTGCAAAACGCCGCCGTCTCCCTTGCCGTGCAGGCTCCGGACAAACTGCTGCTGAGACTCACGGTGAATGGCGAGACCTACACCCTGGCCCGCGATGGACAGCAAATCTGGGCGGCTCCCGGTGCAAAAGTGCAGGCCCTCATCGACCAAATCCCGAAACTCCCGAAACCCGATCCCGATTTCACCCTGCCGCCGATGTGGCTGCCGGTGCCGGAAAAGGAACTCGCACTCCTGCCAATTCTTTTTCAGGTGGTGGACGCCGGTGGCGTGAGCATCGCCGGGCAGAACTACCGGGTGCTCGATGCCGCCGTGATGCCCGAGCTGGCCAGGAGCCTCAAGATCGAGGGCTGGAGCGCCCGGCTCTGGCTGCGTGCCGATGATTCCATCGCCCAAATCAAGGTATCGCGCCCCGGCTGGCAGCTCACGGTCGCCCTTTCCCAAATGCAGATGCCCGACAGCCTTCCCGACACCACCTGGCAGCCCGCCGCCGCCGAGGCGGGCGACGTTTTGAAAATGGACGCCGTGCATTTCAAGCAACTCCTGGACGCCGCCGGCCGCGAGATCAAGCGCCAGGCGAAGAAGGTGGAAAAGTAAATTTCACCAATTATGGGAACCTCGTCGCTCCGATTAATCTGGGTGAATCCGGGTCAATCTGTGGATGAATATCATTAAAACCGTCCAGAAATGAGATTGGTGGCTGGCGGGCCTTGCCGCTTGACGCCCTCCGAAATTTCCCTACGCATTTCTGCGTGCCACGCTTTGCCTTTGTCCTTTTGCTGTCGTTGATCGTCTCAGTCGCTCATGCGGCCACCTTGAATTTCACCCGCGATACACTCGCATTTTCCAACGACACCTACTGGGCCTATGAGATCGCGCCCGATGGCACGATGAAGATCAAGCCCCGGCCCAAGAGCGCCGAGCCGAATTACACCCGCCATTGCTTCGTGATGTGCCGGGCAGTCTTGCAGTTCAAGAAATGGGCGCGCTTCGATGGGAAGGCCCGAAAGCTGACCGATGCGCAGTATCGTGACCTGATCAAAAGCATTGCCCGGAAACCCGCCTGGACGAATGCGCAGCCCGACTCGAAGCGGATTGTCATCCCGGGCTACGCCGACTTGCACAGCTTTTCCAAGGCAAAGCCCCGGATCATCCAGGAGGAAATCGGCATCTGGTGGACGACCTACTGGCGCGTCGGCAACTGGCGCATGGCGCTGCCATTTCCCCGTCTCGAACAGCAGTGGTTCGCAGACCTTACCGAACGAAAGGTGGACCGCGGCCAGATCGTTGCGTTGTTCATGACGCGCTTCGAGCCCTTGAACCACTGCATTCTCGTCTTTGCTTATAAGAAGCAGCCCAATGGCGACGTAGAATTTGAGGCCTACGATCCCAATGATGCGACCAAACCGCTCTTTCTGCGATTCGACCAGGCCACGCGTAGTTTTTTCCTGCCCAAGACCAATTATTACCCGGGTGGGAGGGTGAATGTGTTTCGCACTTATTACTCTCCAATCGGGTAAATCAGTTATAGGTCGCAGTTTTGCGGTCTAAAACCGGGAATTTTTCTCGTTTCTGACCCAAAAAACGCTTTGGGCATGTTTTTAGCTACCGATAGGTGGCTAATGACAACCAGCCCGCCCATATCCCTCGAGGAACAGGAGCAAATCCTGCAAACGATCGAGATGTTCGAGGTGATTACGCAATCGAATCCCAATGACTGCCAGTCTTTGGAAATTCTCAAAGATGCGTATGCCAAGCTCGGACGGCACAAGGAGGCGGTCGCTACAACTCGCAAGCTGGCAGATACTTACGCGGCCAATGGCCAGTATTCCTCGGCGCTTCTTGAATACGAGGGCATCCTGCGGCAGGAGCCGGATTCGAAGGAAATCCAGGAACTGCTCCAGAAGGTCGAGGTCAAGCTGCAGGAAAGTGGTCAGACGATTACCGGCGAACGCAACTCTCTGGAGATCGAGCTCGAGATGCCGGGCATGGAGCCGACCCTCATTCGCACGCGTGAGACGAAGCACTCGCGAACTTCTCACGTTCACGATGTGGAGGAAGAACTCGTCATGCCCACGCCCGAGAACGATGGGAACGAAGCCCTCGCCAAATTTCTTTACCAGCACCGCGTGGTTTCCGAGGAACTCGCCAAGAGCGCTCTCGAGCGCGTGCGGAAGGTGAACAAGAGCATCGGCCCCGGTGCGCTCGCCAACTCGCTGCTGGACGAGATCGTCCACTCCAAGGCGATGGAAATGGAGCCGCTGCTATGCGCCATTCTTGATCGCACCAAATTTGCCTACGTCCCGCTGGAATACTACGACGTGGACCGCCAGATCGTGAAGATGCTGCCGGAAAATCTCACCCTCGGCCGGTTGATCGTTCCCTTCGACCTGGTGAGCCGCACCGTGATGGTGGCGCTCGCCAATCCCTTCGATGCCCTCGGCAAGGAGGCCGTGCAGCAGATGCTGGACTACAACATTCAATGGCACCTCGCCTCACCGGCGGCGATCACCCGGGTCCTCCGCGACGCCCACCGCCTCGACGCCCGTGACTAACCCTTTTTGCAACGCAACCCATGAGCATTAAATCTTTCGGAGAACGAATTGCGGATGTCCTCATTGAGGACGGACTCCTGTTGCAGTCGCAACTGGAGGAGGCGATGGACGTGCAAAAGAAGCAGGGTGGTCGCCTGCTCAAGATCCTCACTGACAAGCAATACGTCACCGAGCAGGACATGGTGATCAGCATGGGGCGCTGTCTCGACACGCCGCCGATCAATCTTTCCAAAGTGCGGGTGCCCGAGGAAATCCTCGATCTCATCCCGCGCGAAATGGCGCGCAACCACAAGCTGGCCCCGGTCTGCCGCCTGGGGAACAAGCTGTTCGTGGCGATGGCCGATCCGCTCAACGTGCTCGCGCTCGACGATCTGCGCCAGCGCACGAAGATGGAGATCGTGCCGATGATCACCACCGAGCGCTCGGTGAACGACGCGCTCAGCGGCGTGAATGCCGGGGGCGCCTCCATGGACGCGATGCTCAAGGAAGCCGCCAGCGGCGCCGCCAGCGACGCCGAGGTGGTCTCCGAGAAGCGCGAGGAAATTGATCTCGACCGGCTTGCTCACGACAGTGAAGACGCCCCGGTCGTCAAGATCGTCAATCTCATCCTCGTCCAGGCGCTCAAGGAAAAGGCCTCCGATATTCACATCGAGCCCTTTGAAAAGGCGCTCAAGCTCCGCTACCGCGTGGATGGCACGCTGGTCGAGGCCAGTTCGCCGCCCAAGTCGCTCCAGCTTCCCATTGCCTCGCGCATCAAGATTCTCGCCGGCCTCGACATCGCCGAGCGCCGCCTCCCGCAGGACGGTCGTTTCCGCATTCGCGTCTCTGGCAAGGAGGTCGATCTCCGCGTTTCCGTCCTCCCCACCATCTACGGGGAAAAGATCGTCATTCGTATTCTCGACAAGGGTGCGCTCTCCGGCAGCATCAGCCAGCTGGGCATGGATGAGCAGACGCTCGAGTCCTTCCAGCGCGCGGTGGATGCCCCGCACGGCATGATCCTCGTCACCGGCCCCACCGGCTCCGGTAAGACGACCACGCTTTATACGGTGCTCCAGGCGCTCAACAATCCCGATTACAACATCGTGACCGTCGAAGACCCGGTGGAATACCAGCTCGCGGGCATCAACCAGGTCGCCGTGAAGAGCGAGATCGGCCTCGGCTTTGCCGATGCGCTGCGCTCCATCCTCCGTCAGGACCCCGATATCGTGATGATCGGTGAAATTCGTGACAACGAAACGGCCGACATCGCGGTGAAAGCCGCGCTCACCGGTCACCAGGTGCTCTCCACGCTGCATACGAATGATGCCGCCGGTGCCATCTCCCGTCTCGACGACATGGGCATCGAGCCCTTCCTCATTTCCTCTTCGATTCTGCTTTGCTGTGCCCAGCGTCTCGTCCGCCGCATCTGCCCGAACTGCCGCGAGGAATTCGCGCCCGAGCAGGAGTTGCTGCAAAAGCTCGGCTTGGAAGAATCCCACGACACCGTCTTCTACCATGGTGCGGGCTGCGACCGCTGCAAGCGCCGCGGCTACCTCGGCCGGGCGCCGATCATCGAAGTGCTCCCCGTTTCCGAAGCTATTCGCCGCCTCATCATCAAGCGCGCCACCGCGAGCGTGATCAAGAACCAGGCCATCAGCGAAGGCATGAAGACCCTGCGCATGGTCGGCATCGACAAGGCCCGCGAAGGCGTCACCACGCTCGAAGAGGTCTATCGCGTGACGTCCGAGGATCATTAAGGACACGGCTCAGGCGGAAATGCTTTCCATCAAGAAAGACGTTTCCTTTTGACAGGCTAATGCAGGGACTATAGAGCGGAAGCCTCATGGGAAGGCTCTATTCTGTAAAAAGCCCGGTCATCACGCTCGCTGCGGCAGTTTTGGTTCTCTTTGTTGCGCAAGCGCAATCGGTGCTGGCAAGTTGTGTCCTCAAGATCACCAAGGCCGCTCCCTGTCTGGCCAGTGGAGCCTACGGCACTCCGCCGATCGGCACCGCCTACGGGATTCGAGTGACCTTCAATGTCTCGGGAACGCCGAAGCCGTTTAGCGTCCGGTTTACCATGGCAAACGTCACCCGCACGTTTAGCAATCTCTCGGTCAAAGCTGGCAATGGGTATTATTACTTCTGCCTCTTCCCGATGAGCCTGGACGATACGATCCCGTGGAGCGTGACGCTGGATCCCGATCATGTTTCCGGGAATACCGGCGCAAGCGCGAACGCCACCGCGAGCGGTAACTTGACGCCGAAACCGCCGGCCACCGCGATGGAAACCTATTCACCGGTTACCATGCACGGGGCGGAGGCACGGACGATTGCTTTCCAAGCCGGCACCGGTACGTTTTCCGACCTGTTGATGTTATTCGGTGAACCCACCACGCATGGCACGCAAAAGGTGCTGAGTGTGACGGCCCCTTCCGGCAGCCAGGAACTCTCTCTGCCGCCTTACAACGAGCCGGTGTATCAAATCCTCCAATCGAACGTCCCGGCGGGAACCTTCACCTACAGCGATTCATTCACTCTGCAATTGAGCAAGGTGCGGGTGAATCCCGGCCTGCTGAGAAAAATCACTTGGGATGCCCTTGGCTCGATGAGCACGGATTACACCCAATGGATCAATCCGGATTCCGTGAATGAGTCCACCGATTCGGTGGTCGCGAACTTCGTCCAAAATTCGCTGCCCTCCAATTACAAGACTTCGCTCACGCCCTACGATGCCGCGCGCACGCTGCATCTCGCGGTGATGAAGGCCCTGACCTACCAGGAGCCGCCGCCCTATGGCGATGCGGCCAATTGCCTGGCGCATGGCAAGGCGGATTGCGGGGGCTATGCCGCAGCGTTGACCGCGTGCCTGCGCAACATCGGAATTCCCGCGCGCCGAATTGCCGGCTACTGGAAAGGGTTCGGTCAGAACCACGCCATGGTGGAGTTTTACCTGCCCGGCGCGGGCTGGTTGATTGCGGACCCCGATGAAGGCAATGCCGAGGACCCCACCGGCACATACGCGTATTTCTTTGGCACGCATTTGGATATGGATTCCTTTGTCTGCACCGACATTGGAGATGAGCATCAGACATCGGTCAACAGCATCGTTGCGCAAAACTTGCAGGTGCCGGGCGTGTGGTATTGGAGCAGTTCCAGCCCCACGATCGTGGCCAATACCTTCCTCTGTTACCTGCAGCCGGGCGCGACGACCGAATACACCGTGCTTTTGAAACCTACCAGCACGGGCTCCGGGATTCCGCCGGGAATTGGCTATGCGCTGGTGAACATGAGCAGCACAGGGGACATCACCATGACGGGCGCACTGCCCGATGGGGAGCCATTCACCACGCAGGGGACGCTGGGCGGCAACGAGGGCGATCAATTCCTGGTTGATTCGACATTGAGCTATTCCTCCGCGGCGGTGAGCGGATCACTCAGCGGGGCGCTCAATTTCGTCTCCACCACCGGCCCCTATGAATCCACTGCCACTGGCGAGATCGGTGGGACGCTCACGTGGAAAAAGCCATTGCAAACCAGCGGCACCTACCCCGCCGCTTTTCAAACGGATCTCCAAATTTACGGATCGAGTTACGTGCCCCCGACCAAGGGTAGCAGCGTGTTGCCCGGGTTCAGCCAGGGCACGATGCAGTTAACCGATGCCGCAGCCCTGAATCTGGTAAAAAATATGAAGCTGAGCGCCGCCAATGTGCTCAAGGTGACGAACTCCGGCAAAGACAAGTTGAAGCTCACGATCACGCCTTCCACCGGTGTCTTCAACGGCACCTTCCAATACCCGGTCGCCGGTGGAAAAACCGTCCTCACGACCTTCACCGGCGTCCTCTTCCAGGATCAGGTGAACGGCGGCGGCTTCTTCCTCGGGCCGAATGGCAGCGGGGCGATTGATCTGGAGCCGTAAATTGCTGCCTTGCTTTGGGGCGCCCTTTCAGGGCTGACCCCCGGCAAGAAAGGGAATTGGAATCCCAGGGGTGTTGCCCCAGGCTGGGATTAGGGCGGGCCTTTGGCCCTCGGTCAAGCGGTGCCAAACCTTGCTCATTCGGCAGGAATGAATTGCCAGCAATTGTAAAACAGGCTCATAATCCCGTCGTGAAACGCGCCCTGTTTTCCACGGTCCTCCTGATGGTCTCGGTTTCCTGCGGTCTGGCCTCGGTGCAGCGAATTTGTTTTGAGCAGGACGATGCGGTGTATGTGGCGGCTGCCGACGGCTCGGCACCGAAGAAGATTGTCGGCGGTCAGTCGCCCGATCTTTCGCCGGATGGCACGAAGCTGGCCTTCAATACCGTGCAAGCCATCGGCCAGCCGGCCCATCGTCAGCTCGCCATCGCCGATCTGGCTCCCGGCAAAATCACCATTCTCAAGAGCATCCCAAGCGACAACTGCATGGAGGCCCGCTGGTCGCCGGATGGCTCCCGGCTGGTTTTCTATTACTACGTGAATAACGAGATGAACATCGGCATCGTGAATGCGGATGGCACAGCGTTTCAATCCGTGCAGGCGAAGGAAAAGCCGCATCACGATTACTGGTCGGCGACCTGGGCTGCCGATGGAAAATCGTTGTTTGCCGAGGACATGGAGAGCCTCTACCGGCTCGATCTGGAGGCGCACGTCTTGAAGAAATGGACGATTGAAAAACTGGTGCCGCACGGGGGCATGAGCGGCGACAGTCATCTGGACGCATCGCCCGATGGCAGCACGCTGCTCATGGATGTGGAAATGGATGAAAAGGAGCGAAAAGACTGGGACGGCCCGCCGCCTGCCATCTGGATGCTCGATCTCGCCACGAACAAAGTCACCCGGCTCACCCCGAAGACCTTGTATGCCTGGGACTGCCATTGGTTGAGCGCACCGGAGAGCATCCTTTTCACCAGCCAGGCATTGGGCGAAAACGATCCCTCCATTTATCGCATGAGCATGGCCGGGCAGGGGAAGGATCGGAAGCGGCTCATCAAAAACGCGCGGGGTCCCGGAGCGTCGCATTGAGTTCGCTCAGTGTGGGTGCACAAAAATTTCTCAAATTGCCCCTTCGGGTGAAATTCCTGCTTGCCAAAGTGCTCCGCCTTCGGGATGTTCACGTCCCTTTTTTGATCGGGCCGTAGTTCAGCTTGGTAGAACGCTTGAATGGGGTTCAAGAGGTCGTGGGTTCGAATCCCGCCGGCCCGATTTACTCAAAAGGATGAGGTCTCAGAGGTCCAGTTCGCGACCATTGCCGCCAGTTGCCGCGCCCCTTTCAGCAACGCCGGACCCGGTTGCAAAATGTGGCGGGATTCGATCTCAAACACGGCGTCGTTTTTCACCGCCGGGATGTTCTCCCATCCCTCGCGGCCACGGATCGTCTCGAAATCCACCGGCTGGCCGCACCAGCTTGCGAGAATGAGCTCGGGGGCTGCCGCAATGACTTCCTCGCCGGTGACGGTGCGGCCGGTGGCCGCCTGGTGCCGTCGCCGGGCAAAGACATCCTCGCCGCCTGCCAGTTCGACAAGTTCACTCACCCACGTAATGCCATAGACCATCGGCTCCGGACATTCCTCGAAGTAAACTCGTGGCCGCCGGGCCGGGCCCGCCCGGAGTGTTTCGAGTTCCTGGCGAAAAGCCAGCGCCAGCGCCTCGGCCTCGCCGGCGTGATCGACCACCCGGCCAAGCAGCCGGATCGTATTTTCAATCTCCGCCAGGGTGCGCTGATTGGTGGCCAGCACTGGGCAGCCTTCGCGAATGAGCTCCGCCGCGAGCTCCGCCTGCACATCGCTAAAGGTGACGACGAGATCCGGCTCCAGGGCCAGAATCCTGGAAATCGGGGCAGAAGAAAAGCCGCTGACCACCGGCCGCGGCTCTTCACAGTTTGATTGATCGAAAAACGCGCTTACTCCCACCACCCGGGGCCATGCGCCGATCCGGTGGCAGATGTCTGCCGCCTCGGCACTGAGGCATACGATGCGCTGGGGATGGGGCAACCGTTTATTGGTAGGAGCTTTCCACGCGATGGGCGACGTCCTTGTAGCCGTAGTCCACGTCGTAGATTTGCTTCATGCAATCGAGGTATTCGTCCTTCTTCTCCATGCGCTCATAGATGAGGCCGAGATCATAGACGATTTCCTTTTTCACGTTGTCCATCGAGGACAGTTCCTTGGTCGTCTCGGTGTAAGTGCGGACGGCGAAATCGTTCATGTTTTTCGCCACGTAGCACTGCCCCAGCAGATACATTGCGCGCACGCGGGTCGCCGTGTTCGGGTTCTGGCGGGCTTTTTGCAGTTCGGGGATCGCTTCGTTGAAGTTGCCGTTCAGCACGAGCTGCTCGCCATATTCGAAGCGCAACTGGAGGTCCGTCGGGTTGCGCTCCACCCGCTTCCGGGCTTCGGCGACGAGCGACTCGCGTTTCTCGCGGACCAAGTTCGCCAGGTCTTCCTTCACCCGCGGCGTTTCCTCGTGGTCGGGATAATCGGCAACCCACTTCTCATACTCGGTGATGTGCTGGTCGCGCTGCTTCTGCTGCAGGTCGTTCACCTTGCGCTGGATGGTGGCATCGGTGCCGTTGGAGAGCCCCAAGGTGTATTCGTACCACTGGATCGCCGTCGGCAGATCGTTCTTTTGCTCGTAGAGCGCGGCGATGCGGCGGGAGAGGTCGATATTATCCTGCATTCCCTCCCATTTTTCACCCAGCTCGGCGAGCTGCTGCTCGATCATTTCCTCGCTTTTGACCACGCGGCCTTTTTGTTCGAGCGAGGTGGCCTCCTCCTTGTTCTTGATCAGGTCGCGGTAATCCATCTTGCCGCCGGAGTCCGCCACTGCTTCCCAGCCGCCGCTCTTCATCGAAGCGCGGGCCGCGGCGTCCTTGCCGCGCTTCACCGCGATAAGGTCCGCTGGATTGATCTCGGCGATGCGGGTGTAAATTTCCACGGCCTTTTCGCTCTGGCCGTTGTCGTAATAGTGCTGGCCAAGCTCGTGAAGCACCTTCACGTCCTTGGGGCTGCCTTCGGCCAAAGTTTCCAGGGCGAAAGTGGCGGTTTCCACCATCCCGAGCGCCACCGCCGCGTCATGGAGCAGGTGGTTGGCGGCCGAGCTGTAGGGTTCGGATTCGAGTTCCTTCTCCGCCATTTCGAGCGCGGCTTTCGGATCCTTTTTCAACGTGCTGGAACCTTTCAGCCCCAGGGTGGAAAGGCCGCCGAACATGCTCTTCTTCCCTTTGGTGGCCGCGATCTCGGATTTGCGCAAGACCTTGCGACCGTCGAGAAATTCGGGACATTCTTTGAGCACGGCCTGGAGCAACTGGATTGCGTATCCGTAATTTTTAAGCTCCATGGCACTCATGGCTTTCAGCCACGAGGCGCGTGCACTGCTTGGGAGTTCTTTGTCGGTTTTGGTAGCCATCGGGGATAGAACGAATGATTGTTGAGGTGGGAAAAAACACCATGCGTGGATGTTTGCCAAGTCTCAATCAGAAACATGCAAAAACTTTGCCCGTTCCGAGGGGTTTTCCTCAAAATCGCCAGGACCTGCCAATGAGCTAAAAACCACTGACCGCACGGAGCGGCGGTCACTCCAAACTACTGCGTCGCGTCGCTGTTATCCGCCGCCTTCTTGGGGGTGGTATGGATCAGCTTGAGGAAGCCGTTTACTTCCGCCTTGAAGTTGTTCTGAAAATCGACCGTTCCGTGCTCGAAGAGGACGACAAAGGAGATGGTCGCCACCACAAAGAAGGCGAACCAGAATGCTTTTCGGACAAGGGCGATCATTTCGTGGAATATAAGCAAATGCCGTGCCCAGTCAACGCGCGAAGTAGCCGCTTTTAATGGTTTCTCTATAGAGCAAGAAATGTGTGTAAATGAGCAGCTAATGATTATTAATTGAAATTGACTCTTAAGAGGGGTCTGATTTGATTAGCGGGGTAATTATTTCACTTGTATGGATGTTCTTATTCTATCTCGGATTCAGTTCGCATTCACGGTGGCGTTTCATTATATATATCCACCGTTGAGTATTGGGTTGGGGTTAATGCTAGTCATTATGGAAGGCGCGTGGCTGGTGACCAAAAACCCGATCTATCACCAGATGGCCCGTTTTTGGACCCGGGTGTTTGCCCTTACGTTTGCCATCGGGGTAGCCACCGGCATCGTGATGGAATTTGAGTTTGGGACCAACTGGGCCACTTATTCCCGCTATGTGGGGGACGTCTTTGGCAGCGCGCTCGCAGCGGAGGGCATCTTTGCCTTCTTCCTAGAATCCGGCTTTCTCGCGGTGCTGCTCTTTGGCTGGGACAAAGTGGGGCGCAAGCTGCACTTCTTCTCCACCTGCATGGTGTGTCTCGGGGCGCATTTCAGTTCCGTGTGGATCGTGGTGGCCAATTCGTGGCAGCAAACTCCGGCGGGCTATCATATCGTGGGGCAGGGAATACATGCCCGGGCGGAAATCACCGATTTTTGGGCGATGGTTTTCAATCCATCCTCCATGGAACGCCTCAGTCACGTGGTTGGCGGCGCCTGGCTGGCCGGCTCATCGCTGGTCATCAGCGTGAGCGCCTTTTACCTTCTCAAGCGCAAGCACCTTGATTTCGCCCGCGCATCCTTGAAGGTGGGAATCGCGGTCGCACTGACCACCTCGCTTTTGCAGTTGGTTTCCGGTGACATCAGTGCCATCGGGGTGGCTCGTAACCAGCCGGCCAAGCTGGCGGCCTATGAGGGGCTCTACGAAAAGTCGTCGGTTGCTCCGCTGTATCTCTTTGGCTGGGTGGACGACCGGCACCAGACCGTCCGCTTCGGCGTGGCGATTCCCAAGCTGCTCAGCTTCCTCGTGAACCACGATCTCAGCAAGCCGGTGCCTGGGCTGACTGCCTTCCGGCCCGAGGACCGCCCGCCGGTGAATTTCGTCTTCCAGACCTACCATCTCATGGTGGGCATTGGCTTTGGCCTGATTGTCCTGCTGGCCTTCGCGGCGTGGAAGTGGCGAAGGGGGACTCTGTTCGAGACCCCATGGCTGCTCAAGCTGCTTGTGCTCTCCGTGCTTGGTCCCCAGCTTGCCAATCAGGTGGGATGGTTCTCCGCCGAGGTGGGGCGCCAGCCGTGGATTGTCTATGGCCTGCTCCGCACTTCCGACGCCCTTTCCAAGGTGGTGCGGGCCGAGGCGGTCATCAGTTCGTTGATCGTCTTCACCCTCATCTACATCCTGCTCTTCGCCGTCTTTATCTACCTGCTCAACGACAAGATTCAGCACGGGCCGGATGATCAGGACCTCATCCCCGCCGGCAAGCTCAGCCTTCCTTAATCCCTTTCTCAAGCCATGAATGATCAAACACTCAATGTCATTTGGTTCATCCTCGTCGGCGTGCTGTTTACCGGTTACTCCATGCTCGATGGGTTCGATCTGGGGGTCGGGGTCCTGCACCTCTTTACCAAAAAGGATGAGGAGCGTCGCATTTGCCTCAATGCCATCGGTCCGGTCTGGGATGGCAACGAAGTGTGGCTTGTCACGGGTGGGGGCGCGCTTTTCGCCGCGTTTCCCATGGTGTATGCCACGGTGTTTTCGGGGTTTTACCTGGCGTTCATCCTTTTGCTCGCGGCTTTGATCTTCCGGGCCGTGGCGATCGAGTTCCGCAGCAAGCAACCGATGAAATGGTGGCGGCAGATGTGGGATGTCGGTTTCGCGGGCGGGAGCCTGGTTTCCTCCCTGCTCATTGGGGTCGCACTGGGAAATATCATTTGGGGCGTTCCGCTGGATTCGGAGCATGAGTTTGCCGGGAGCTTCCTCGGGCTGCTCAAGCCCTACCCGCTGCTCGTGGGAGTGATGACGGTCGCGCTCTTCATGATGCACGGCTCCATCTACCTCGCGATGAAAACCGAGGGCGAACTGCACGAGAAGGTCCGGCGCTGGATCAATCCCTGCATCATCTTCTTCATCATGTCTTACGGCGCGGTGACGATGGCGACCCTGCTTTATGTCCCGCACATCACGCAGGCGATCAAGGAGCATCCCATTTACTTCCTGGTGGGGTTGGTGAATATGCTGGCGATCGCCAATATCCCGCGTGAAATCCATCTCCGGCGCGATTTTTCGGCCTTTCTTTCCTCCTGCGTGGCGATGATCGCGCTGATGGCCCTCTTCGGCATCGGCATGTTTCCCAACATGGTCTTCAGTGCCCCCAATCCCGAGAATTCGCTGAACATCGTCAACGCCGCCTCTTCGCCCAAGACACTCTGGATCATGCTGGTGATCGCCTGCGTGGGGGTGCCGATCGTGCTCGCCTACACGGTATGCATCTACTGGATCTTCCGCGGCAAGGTGAAGATGGACCGAATGAGTTACTAGGGGGCCGGGACGGAGCTGGAGTGTTCAGATGGTTCCGCCAAAGGGGATCCAGGTTGAATTTTAGGGGTTAGGTTTTTGAGGTGGATTCCGATAGGTGCCTTTATGGTCGAAGCTTCCGCCCCTGTTTTAGAACGCAAAAATTGGTCCAGAGACGCAATTGGTGCCGGCCAGGGAGCATCGTCTGGAGATTTCCGCCCGGGGATGGCTTCAAGTGGCCCACATTCTCCGCGTGACGGCAGCCAGCCCGAGCGCAGGGTATTTACCCGGAGTACGAAAATGGTGATGACGGCGGCGGCGACCATCAGTCTGTTCGTGGTGATTTTGGTCATCCATCTGGTGACCCAGCGCTTGCAGGAACGCGATGCTGCGGTGAAGGACATCGCGGCGGCTCAGCGGCTGAATAATCTCGATGAGTTGAACACGAAGGCGGATCAGCTCGAGCAAGCCTTTCGGGAGTCCTACCAAATGGCCCGAACGATTGGTCTCCTGCCAGGGATTCGGGCGATCAAGGGAGGCAACGCCCCCAAAAACTTCAAGCCCGGCTGGAATGAGGCGATCTTCCCGCGCGATTCGGTCAATACGGTCCAGCAACTCTACAACAACCTCGCGGTGAATATTCCCGTTTCCGAAATCTATTGCATTCGGAAGGGGTTCCATCCCGCTCCCAGCGGAGAAAAGGAAGACGGCGAGACGCCATTCTTTATGTGGGATGAGATCAATTTCTCCCTCGAAGAACATCCCGAAGCGGGCGAAGGCGAGGAAAAGCATGACCCGGATGTGCCCGAGGAATTTGAAGGAAGTGAATACGCCTGGATTGCCCGGGAACTCGGCGCGATGGAGGGCAGCCATGCCCGGTTCGATTTCAAGAACGCCGACGACATTCCCAGTTCCATTTCTCCGCCCATGCGGACCTGCGATAATGCGCAGTACACCAGCAAGGCGACTGGCGACGTGCATAATGCCGACGGATTCATCATCGGCGTTCCGTTTTATGAAACGGGCGGAGATTTTAGCGGCATGATCGCGGTGATCTCGCGAATCAACGTCTGGGAGGCCATGCTAACCGGCGTTCCTCACTTGATCATTACTAAAGAGGACCAGGAGGATGCGGACAAAAATCACTGGAGCATGCCGGAGAAGGCTTCGGGGTTCGTTCTGGAAAACGCCAATGCGGGCATCCGAATTTTTGACCAGCGGAACGAGGCTTTGCGCAAAATGGAGGTGGCGTCGGGTGACTTGCTTAAAAAGGACCTTTCGAAGGCGCTGGTTCCCGGCTGGGTGCTGTCCTACTTGCCGGATATGACCGAGGAACAAAGGCTGGTGGCAGAGCAGAATCGAAGCTCCAGGCTTCAGGTGGGGATGTTGATCGGGATTGCAGTGTTGCTGGTGGCGGCTGTCTGGGGCGGGGTGTTTTATGGAATCGCCCGGAAAATGCGGGGCAACGAGAAACTGCTGGAAATTGCCACCTTGCTGGACGTGGAGGCCAATCAGATCACCTCCGCGGCGGTCGGCTTCCTGGAAGCCAGCAGTCGTCTTTCCGGCGGTGCAAACAAGCAGGGCGAGGCGCTCACGGAAGCCACCCTGGCCCTCGAGCAATTGGAAATCATGACCCGCTACAACACCGAAAGTGCAACCCAGGCCCTGGCAATTTCCAATCAAGCAAATACTGCGGCCGGCGAGGGGGTCGTGCGGACCCGGGAAATGCAGGTCACGATGGACGAGATCAAGCTCGCCAGCGAGGAATTGCGGGCATCCATCCAAGCGATCACGGAGTCGAGCCAGAATATCTCGCAAGTCATCAAAACCATTGATGAGATTGCTTCGCAGACCAACTTCCTGGCCTTGAATGCGGCGGTCGAAGCTGCCCGGGCGGGAACCTTTGGCGCGGGATTTGCGGTGGTGGCGGGGGAGGTGCGCGCACTCGCACAACGAAGCGCCGAGGCGGCGAAAGAGACGGAAAAGCTGATCAAAAAATCCATTGAACAGAGCTCCCAGGGGGTGGAGGCGAGTGGCAAGGTATCCGAGTTGCTTGAGGTGGTGGTGGGCAAATCAAATGCGGTGCAGGAAAGTCTCGACGAAATCGTCGCCAAGGCCAAAGAGACCGATACCATGGTGGGGCAGATTACGGAGGCTTCACAATTACAAGGGGATGGGCTGATCCAACTCCTTGAAATTGCGAAAAATCTGGAGCATCTGGCCGGGGATGAATCCAGCGAGGCGGAGGCCACTTCCCAAGCCGCTGAAGCGCTTCGCTCCCAGGCATCCGAACTCCGTGGCGCTGTTGAATCCCTCAACGCGTTTGTGTTGGAAAGCTAGGGGCATTCCAAAACGTGCGACGCCATAGAAAATGGGGAAGGGGGTAATTCCTTCCAGAGGGCGACAGTTTTAGAGGCCGCCTGCTAAAATCGAAGAGGGAGGGAAATGCGGTGTTGGCGGGACGCGGGAATGATAATATATTCCCCGGAGGCGGGTGAAACTGGCAGGAACCTTCTTCCTCCTCGTCTCCCCGTTTTTTGAGTTGATTTTATTGGGGCGGTGTAGTCCTTTTCCGCGCAACTTAATCGCTAAATTGATTGTTACCCCCAAGAAGACATGATTACTGAGGTTGTGGAAACGGAAGTGCAAACACTCGAACACGTGGACAACTACCTGCTCGTAGGGCAGGAGTCCGACGCGTCCGATATTCATCTTGGGGTCAACTCCCAGCCGATCTGGCGGCGCTTTGGCAACTTCGAGCCGATCTGGCTCCAGGCCCCGCGCCTCACGGCGGCGGATACCGAGCGCCTCGCCATGGGCTTCCTCAATGAGGCCCAGCAAAAGATGCTCATCGAGCGCGGCGACGTGGACTTTGCCTATTCCACCACCATCGGTCGTTTTCGTGCCAGCGTGGTGCGCCATCGCCTCGGGATCGACATGGTCTTCCGCATTATCAAGTCGCAGGTCCGCACCATGGACGAGCTCGGGCTGCCCGCTTCGCTGAAGCTGCTCACCCAGTATCACAACGGTCTGGTGCTGGTCACCGGCGCGGTCGGCTCTGGTAAATCCACCACGCTCGCCGCCCTCGTGGAGGAGATCAACATGGCCCGCCACGACCACATCATCACCCTGGAAGACCCGATCGAATACGTCTTCCAGTCCAAGGGCTGCCACATCACCCAGCGCGAGGTGCATACGCACACCAACTCCTTCGGCGCTGCCCTCCGCGGTGCGCTTCGTGAAGACCCGGACGTCATCATGGTCGGTGAAATGCGCGACCTGGAAACCATCCAGCTCGCCATCACCGCCTCGGAAACCGGTCACTTGGTGCTCGGTACCCTTCACACCGCCAACGCCGCCCGCACCCTGGACCGCGTGCTCGATGCCTTCCCGGTCGATCAGCGCGAGCAGATCCGCGTCATGGTCAGTGAATCTCTGCGCGGCATCATCAGCCAGCAGCTCGTGCCCCGCAAGGACAACTCGGGCCGCGCCCTGGCGATTGAAATTTTGACCAACAACCCGGCCGTCGGGAACTGCATTCGCGAGGCCAAGACCTTCATGCTCCCCGGCATCATCCAAACCGGGCGCAAGCAGGGCATGAAGCTCATGGACGACTCGCTCGTGGAACTTTACGATCGCGGCATCATTTCCCAGGAGGAAGCTTACAGCCGCGCCGAACAAAAAGCGCTCATGAAACAACACTTCAGCGGCCGCTAGGAAAATTAAAAACGAAAAATTAAGAGTTAAAAAATGCTCTTCTTTTCCGCCCGCAATGCCTTTGAACTCGCAGCATCTTTTAATTTTTAAGTCCTAACTTTTAATTTCTCCCCATGGCCTACATCGACCAGTTTTTTGAAGTGCTCATTCAAGCCGGTGCCTCCGATCTTCACCTCGGGCAGGGGGAGCCGCCCAAGATTCGCCGTCACGGCGACATCGTCCCCATTCGCGACGCTGAGCATCCGCTCACGGCCGAGGAAATGGCCTACATGCTCAGCGAAATCGCCGGGCCTGAGCGCTGGGCGAAATATGAAGAGACGGGCGACCTCGATTTCGCCTACGAGATGAACGAGGATTCTCGCTTCCGCTGCAATTTCCTCAAGCAGACCAACGGCTACGGCGCGGTCTTTCGTCTCATTCCCACCAAGATCGCGACGCTGGAACAGCTGGGCATTCCTGAAGTGGTGAAGGAGTTTGGCAATATCCGCGGCGGCCTCGTGCTCGTCACCGGCCCGACCGGTTCCGGCAAGTCCACCACCCTCGCGGCGCTCATCGACTACATCAATACCAACTTCTCGCGCCATATTATCACCGTCGAGGAGCCGATTGAATTCGTGCATTCGAACAAGCGCAGCATCATCACCCAGCGCGAAGTGCCCGAGCATGCCTCCACCTTCCCGGTCGGCCTCAAGGCCGCCCTGCGTGAGGATGCGGATATCATCCTCGTGGGTGAAATGCGCGATCTGGAAACCATCCAGCTCGCCCTCACCGCGGCCGAGACCGGCCTGCTCGTCTTCGGCACCCTGCACACGAACAACGCCCGCAAGACCGTCGATCGTATGATCGACGTGTTTCCGTCGGACCAGCAGTCGCAGGTGCGCACCATGCTCGCCGCCTCGCTGCGCGGCGTGGTGGCCCAGTTGCTCCTCAAGCGTTGCGACACCGGCGGTCGTCTCGCGGTGAACGAAATCCTCGTTGCGAACAGCGCCGTCTCCGCCATCATCCGCGAAGGTGCCACGCAGAAGTTGCAGGACGTCATCGTCGGCGGCAAATCGCAGGGCATGCAATTCATGGACGACGCGATCTGGAGCGTCATGCAACAGGGCATGGTCTCGCCCCGCGAGGCGTATATGAAGGCGATTGAAAAAGGCCGCTTCAAAGCCTTCCTCCCGCCCGAGGATCAGGAGCTCGCAAACTCCTCCGGCGGCGAGTCGAAGAAGTAGCCGCCCGGCTTGGCGTAAAGAATCACTGGCGATTCCATCCCGATGGAGTCGCCATTTTTTTGCCCCGGGAGATCCGTCCACGCCACGGTCATGTTCACCAGATTGCCCTCTCCAATTCCCGTGTTGCTGCGCCTTGCGGTAAATCTCATTCTCGAACCGCATTTTCGGGCAAAATTATGGCAAGTGCCGGGGAGCAGATTGCCACTGTAAGGGGCAAGGTTGCGGTTACATGAAAACACCACTTCTCTCGAAGCTCCTCGCCATCACGGCGGTGGTCCTTGGCTCTTTCGCTCTTTCCGCCCACGCGCAATTGACCAGCACCTGGAGCACCGCCGCGGCCTGGACGCCTGCGAATCAACCAAACTACGTGGCGGCCTCAGGCGGGATTCTCTACACGGATGACTCGATCGCGGCGGGCAGGAACACGACGGCCTTGAATACCGATGCAACCCTCACCGTGGGTGCGATCACTCAGAGTTCGGGCATCTACGCCAGCTCCTACTTGTATGTCGGCGGCTCGATCCCCGCCTTTACCCTTTCGACGACCAATGTGCAGAGCGGTGCCAGTTCCATCTCGCTCAATATCACCGCAGCGGTGGGTAGTTTTTCTGCAAACTCCGTCACCCTGTCGCTGGGAGGGACGCTGGCCTCTTTCACCTCGATGGATACGGGGACTTCATTGATGGGCTCGGAATTCTATACTTACACCTGGAGCTGGGATGTGAGCCAGGCCGGTTCCTACAGCAGCTTCAACCTCAACTGGACGACGCCCTCGGCTCATACCGCTTACACCCAGATCCAATTGACCCAGTCGCCCCAGGCGGTGCCGGAGCCATCCGGCGTGATCCTGTTAGGGTTAAGCGGGGCCGGGTTGCTTGCCCTGCGTCGCCGCCGCTGGTGGGCGTAAAGAGCTTCGCCTGCGAAAACCGCAGGAGGTGTGAAAGGCACTGTACTGGAATTTTCCAGGCAGTGCTTTTTCATTGGCTGTGCCTCCATCTGCTGGCGAAAAAGCAAAGCCAGTTTTCACGAAAACCTGGCACCGCGGGAATACATCATAACCACCATTCTTCAATCAAGCTTGGCCTGGGAAAATCATTCGTGACCAGAGCCTGCTGTGGAGTGGCGTCTTTGGCTCAACGCAGGGAGGCCACCAGATGGGCGCGGCTTTTTACGCCCAGCTTCTGAAAGATGCTGTGCAGCTTGGTTTTCACCGTTGCGAGGCTGAGATGTAAAACCCCGGCAATCTCCTTGTTGGAATGCCCGTCACGCACCAGCAGGGCCAGCGCCCGCTCGCTGGTGGTGAGCGTCATGAGCCGTTGCCCGGGATCAGTGGCCGGTGAGGCCGGCCCATGCTTCTCCATTTGCAGGATAAAGATCGGGTAGGCCATGGCGGAATCCTGGGCCAGCATCACGGTCGTCTGGACGCGAAAGGCCGGATCGTCTGGGTGATGGAACTGTCGCTTAAGCCGTTTCAGGAGAGCCGGGCGCAGGCGGGCCATTTCGCGCCACTCCTCCTTCAATACGGCACAGCTTTCCAGGAGCAGGCCGGGAACGCGGAAGGAGCGGCTGGGCGTTTTCCAGGACCGGGCGGCCGAGCCATGCTCCCAATGCGCAGCCATCGTGCGGGCCTCCTGGTTGTGATAGAGCGGCTCCAGATTCCAGTCCAGCACCGCCACGCCGACGGGAAGGTGATGCACAAACGCCTCCAGCCCCCGCAGCGCGGCATGGTTCGCATTCAGGCGGTGCAGGCGGCGGCGGGCGCGATCCACGACCGTATGCAATTGCTCGAGCTGCTTCATTTCGGCGGGGGTGAAATCGCCCTGAGCCTCGGTGCGGTGGATGGAGAACAGGCAGTCGAGCCCGTCCATGGTGGGCGTCTCCCAAAAGCAAAGCGCCACTGCATGCCGCCAGCCCAGCGGGACCATGTAATTGCGATAGAAATATGAGTCGAGCAGCTCTGGTCCCTCAGGCAGGATACCCCGGGTGGGTAATAGTTTTCGCCCCGGTTTCGCGCACAGGCCCGCATAGCCGGGATGCTCGTGGAGCATGGTTTCCATGGACTTGCCTTCCACCCGGTGTCCCATGGTGTCGAACCACACCGCCCCCCAGGCATGGTAACAGCGTAGCATCACCGAGCAGCAACAACCGGGAGTGGTGGCCTGAAGCAGGGCAAACACCGCCCGGATGAAGGGTTCGGGTTCGGTTTCCGCGTAGAGTTGCAGCAACGCCTTTTGCGTCGCCTTTTCGCGCGAACGGCTCTCCATTTTTTCCCGGGGCCGCCCTTTTGTTTCCGGCGGCGTTGAGGCTGCGATCCCTTTAGGCATGCAATAAATGTGGGTCGCTGGCGAAACTATCCTTTCCCTGCCTTTTTGTCACGAAAACCAGCGCCACGCTCATACAACCAAAGTTAGAGTGACGCGGGACGGGGAATTGAAGAGACTTGAGGCAATCGCCTGCTTCGAGCGTCAGGTGACTTTGAACGCCGGGCAAACCGGCAGCTTCTCCTGGAGAACTGCCCCACCGCGATAAAGCTATGGCATGGTACTAAGGAAATCCGAAGGAATGGCTGCCGGGAGGGGAAGCATTGCGCCTCTCCCGGCACGTCCGTCCCTGCCGCGGACAAGCTCTCATCTTTTTTGAACGCAAAACCTAAAGCAACCCAAGCTAATGAAAAACTATCATGCTTCCGTTCGGACTCCACGTCTCAGTTTCTGCTCACTGCTCGCCGGCCTGCTGCTGGCGGCCAGTGGTGCCTTTGCGGCAAATCCTCACCATGCCCTGCTTGTCACCGGGACCGGCTATGATACCACGGGCGGCGTTTTACATAAGACGGTCCTCAGCAATACCTGGCTGATCAAGCAGGCCTATTCCGTCTCCGGCAGCGCGGTGGGCAACTATGCCGTGGTGCTCAACGATGCGACTGGAGAAGTGGATGTGATCTTGAAGAGCAACCCTTCCATTTCCACGGCCGTGATGACGGTGACCGCCACCAATGGTTCGGCGGGCAACAGCGCGAACACCAAGCTCTATGGCAGCTCCAGTATTTGGTTCCCCAGCAGCATTTTTGTCGGCGCGGCGGCGATCAACGAGACGCTGGGCCAGAGCGTCGGCTCGGTGTCTTCCGCCAATATCACGCTCACTACCGGGGCCGAGTTTTCCGGGGTCAATTACGTATATGACGCGCACCTAACCACGACGGGAAAAGTCTTTAACTACTAGCGTTCGGCTTCCCATGTGGCTGGGAGCCCCCCAGCCCGTAATTAGATCCTTACCATGAAACCGCAAACTTGCAGCCAAATCGAGCCCCTGGAATCCCGCATCGCCCCCGCCACCCTGGTCGTCAACAGCCTCGACCCCTCGGGGAGCGGCACCCTGGCCAACGAAATCGCCCATGCACAGAATGGGGATGTGATCGTCTTCCAAAAAGGATTGAGCGGATCGACCTTCATCACCGCGACCATGGACCTGTCGGCCAGCATCCAGATCATTGGCAATGGCAAGGTGACGGTGAACGGGAAGAATGATCCCTCCAATATCCTCACGATTGAGCCCGGGGTCACGGTCAGCATCAGTGGGCTCAATTTCGCCAAGGGGAATAACAGTTCCGGCTTCGGTGGGGCGATTGACAGCGAGGGTAATCTGACCCTGTCCAATTGCGCCTTTATTTCCAATACGGCGGAGGATGGGGGTGCCATTCATCAAGCGTCGATTATTCCCCACTCCCTGGTGTTGAACCAGTGCCAGTTTTACGACAACACGGCGACCGACAGCGGTGGTGGCGGCGGGGCGATCGAATTTGATGGCACCAAGCTGTTGGTGACCGGGTGCTCGTTCATCGGGAACTTCACCGCTGGGGTTGGTGGGGCGATTCTCGGGGGTGGCGTCACCAAGGTGCAGGGTTCCTATTTCGGCAAGGACGTGGCGGATCTGGGCGGCGGAGCCATTTACGGCAGCAATGCGAAGACGCTGTCGGTGGCCTACAGCACCTTCACCAACGACGAAGTCACGCAGTCGAACAGCGCCGGGGGCGCGATCTCCGCCAGCGGGATGGGGCTCTTCTCCCTGGTGGGGAATGACTTCACCGGCAACACCGCCGATTCCGGGGCCTACGGCGATGGGGGCGTGTTTTCCAATAACAACGCGCAGGTCGTGATCAGCGGCTGCAATTTCATCAACAACACGGCCAGTCAATTCGCCGCCCTGCAGATCTATGACACCGTTTCCTCCTGTACCAAGGCGGTGATCTCCGGGACGAAATTCGTCGGGAACTATTGCAGCGGCGGCCTCGGCGCACTGGAGATCGACGACGAAACAAACGTAACCGTGCAGATCAGCGGCTGCGTGATCAAAGGCAACAACAGCCTGGACGACGTGGCGGGCGCCTATTTTTACACGACGGGGGGCGGCAAGGTCAAAGTCGTGTCGAGCGTGATTGCCGACAATGCCTCCAGCTCGGGCAACATCGGCGGGCTCTACATCAACGGCACGGTGTCCATCGTCGATAGTGTGATCAAAGGCAACACCGTGGTCGGCAATGGTGCGGGCGTCTATATCGTGGGCGGTACCGTGACGGTGCAGGATTGCACCATCGCCAACAACGGCTCCACCGATGGCGATGGCGGTGGGTTTTATGTCAACGCGGGTGCGACGTTGAATTTGCAGGATTCCATTATTAGATACAACGCCGCCCTCATCGGCGGCGGGGTCTATCTGGTCGGCGGCTCCACCTTCCATAACTCCGGCAACCTTTTCACCGGCAATGTCGGTGGAAATATTTCGCCATAGGCTAGGGCTGCGAATTTTCGAGTTAGAGATGCTCTCATTGGAGAACGCCAACGGCGTTCTGCCTCAAAGCCCGGGGTTGCGCGCCTGCGCTACCCCGGGAGTCAATCAACAAAAACCTCCCAACCGCAACGCGGTTGTGGCCGAGTAAGGAGCATCGAACGCCCCGACGGGCCACAACCGCGGTGCGGTTGATTTTGTCGGTGGGTTTCCCCAGGGTAGCGCTCCGCGCAACCCTGGGCTGGAGGACGCAATCCCGTTGGGATTGAGGGAATTTGAGTCGAACCGATTGGGGTGTTCGGTGGCCTGCTGCCGCCTAATTCTCGAGTCAGAATTGCTCTATCTTCTCTCTACGTCCTTTGAGGCCGAGGCTCAGGCGTGAAACGCCGTCATCGCGCGGAAGTGGTCGTAGCGGCCATCGAGCTCTTCCGGAGTGACCTTGCGCAAGCGTTCCAGCGAGAAGTCTTCCACGTTGAAGCTCGCGAGCACGCTGCCATGCACGACCGCGCGCCGCAGGTGCTGGAAGGTGATTTCCCCCTCAGTGCAATTCGCCGCGAGATAACCTGCCAGTGCGCCGACGAAGGTGTCGCCCGCGCCCGTCGGATCGAAAATGCTCTCGAGGGGAAACGCGCCGCAGGTGAAGAATTCGTTTTCCCCGAAGAGCAGGCATCCATGCTCGCCCTTTTTGAGCGCGATATATTTGGGGCCGAGCTCGCGAAGCTTGCGCCCGGCGGTGATGAGATTCTTTTCACCCGTGAGCTGGCGGGCCTCTTCGTCATTGAGCACCAGCATGTCCACCCGTGGCAGCAGGCGCAGCAACTCCGGCTTCGCGATGTTAATCCACAGGTTCATCGTATCCGCGATCACGAAGCGCGGGCGCTTCATCTGGTCGAGCACGTGGTTTTGCAGATCGGGGCCGATGTTGCCGAGCAATACAATCTCCGCGCCTGCATACGCCGGCGGCAGCTTCGGGGTGAAATGCTCGAACACATTCAAGTCCGTGCTCAGCGTCGTGCGCGTGTTCATGTCCTCGTGGTATTCGCCCGCCCAGCGGAAGGTCTTGCCCGGAACGATCTGGAGCCCGGTGAGGTCAATCTTGCGCGCCTGGAAATACTCAATATGCGCCTTCGGGAAATCCTCGCCCACGATGGCGACAAGATTTACCGGAGAAAAAAAGCTGGCCGCGACCGCCCCATAGGTGGCGCTGCCGCCGAGCAATTCGCGATGGTCGGCGGTGGGAGTCTTGATGCTATCGAGTGCGATGGAACCTACGACGAGGACGGACATGGTGGTGGAAAAGAGGTTGAGAGTTGAGCGTTGAGGGATGAGAGACCAGAGGTCGAAAGACTTGGAAAGCTATTTCTCGATGGGGAGCAGCGCGCGGGCGGCACGGCAGTAGGCGGGGATGTCCCCGGATTTCAGCAGCGCGGAAACAATGACGACCCGGCGCGCGCCGGCGGCAACCACCTGCGCGAGGTTGTCGAGATGAATGCCGCCAATGCAGAAAATCGGGATGCTCACCAGTTCATGCACGCGGGCAATGTCCTGCAAGCCAGTCGCCGGGCGGCCCGGCTTGGTCGGCGTCGCATGCAGCGGGCCGAAGCCGATGTAATCCGCCCCTTCCGCCTGTGCCGCCACCGCTTGCTCGAGGCTGTGCGTGGACTTGCCGATGATCACCGGCGGCACTTCGCCCGCCAGCGCCCGCCCGGCCCGCCAGCGTGCGTCTTCCACCGTGCGGTCATCCTGCCCCACGTGCGCGCCATGCGCCCCCACGGCGGGCACGATCTCGGGAAAGTCGTTAATGATGAACGGCACGCCCGCCTCCTCCGCGATCGGCACCAGCGGATCGCTGAGGTCTTGGATTTCCTCCTCGTCGGAATGCTTCGCGCGCAATTGCACAAGATCGACCCCGCCCGCAATCATCGCCCTCAGTGTGCGCTCCAGGTCTTCCGGAGCGACGTAACCCGTGTCGAGGATGCCGTAGAGATGGCAATCAGCCAGCGCCTTCATCAGTGGTAAATTCTTACTCTTTGTCTTGCTCCTGCTCTTGCTTGCAAATGAGCAGCTTTATCAGCGCTTTACTTCGGCAGCTTCGCCATCCGGCTTTCCAGCAGCTTCGCAACGAAGCTCGTATCATATTTGCCCGCGACGAAGTCCGGGTGCTTCATGATCGTTTCCTGGAACGGAATGGTTGTCTTGATGCCGGTCACGAGATACTCGCTCAGCGCGCGGCGCATCCGCTGGATGGCGTGCTCACGGGTCATCCCCATGCCGATCACCTTGGCAATCATCGAGTCGTAGTGTGGTGGCACCACGTAGCCTGCGTAGGCATGCGAATCGATCCGCACGCCGCGACCGCCGGGCGCGTAATAGAGGTCGATCTTGCCGGGGCTCGGCTGGAAATTGTTGAACGGGTCTTCCGCATTGATGCGGCACTCGATCGCATGATAGCGACGCTTCGCGTTGCGAATGATGTCCGAGAGCGGTTCACCCGCTGCGATCTTGATCTGCTCCTTCACGAGGTCCACGCCATACGCTTCCTCGGTGATGCAATGCTCCACCTGGATGCGCGTGTTCATTTCCATGAAGTAGTAGTTCCCATGGTCGTCCATCAGGCACTCGATCGTGCCCGCGCCCACGTAGCCCACTTCCTGCGCCAGCCGCACGCAATCCGCGCCCATCTTCTCGCGAATCTCGTCGGTCATGATCGGCGAGGGGGTTTCCTCGATGATCTTCTGGTTGCGGCGCTGCATCGAGCAGTCGCGCTCACCGAGATGCACCACGTTGCCGTGCGTATCGGCCATGATCTGAAATTCGATGTGATGCGGGTTCTCGATCAGCTTCTCGATGTAAACGCCCGAGTTGCCGAACGCCTTTTCCGCCTCCGCCCGTGCCGCGTGATAGCCCGAGACCAGCGAACTGTCGTTGTGCGCCGGGCGCATCCCGCGTCCGCCGCCACCGGCCGTAGCCTTGATCATCACCGGATAGCCCATCTTTTGCGCGATCTTCAGCGCGTCCTTTTCCGTCTCCACGATACCGTCGGAGCCGGGCGTCACCGGCATGCCGGCCTTGCGGGCCGTTTCACGGGCGGTGTTTTTGTCGCCCATCTTCCGAATCGCGTCGCTCGGTGGCCCGATGAACTTGATGTTGCAGCTTGCGCAAATGTCCGCGAAATGCGCGTTCTCGCTGAGAAAACCGTAGCCCGGGTGAATCGCATCCACGTCGCCGATCTCGGCGGCGCTGATGATGCGGTCGATCTTTAGGTAGCTTTGCGCGCTGGGAGCGGGCCCGATGCAGATCGCCTCGTCGGCGAGCTGCACATGCAGCGAATCCACATCCGGCTCCGAATAAACGGCGAGGGTGTTGATGCCGAGCTCCTTGCAGGCCCGAATGACGCGCAGGGCGATTTCGCCACGATTGGCGATGAGAACTTTGTTGAACATTTTGAGAAGCAGTCGAGGAGAGCCCAGGGCCGAGAAACTCGGAGCCGCCCGTGCGCGGCTCCCGACTCTCAACCCTCAACTCGCAACTTATTTGACTCTAAAGAGCGGCTGGCCGAACTGGACGGGCTTGCCGTTCTCGGCCAGCACTTCCACGATCGTGCCGGAGATTTCGGCTTTGATTTCGTTCATCACCTTCATCGCTTCGATGATGCAGACCACGCTCTCGGCGGTCACGGTCTGGCCCACTGCGGCAAAAGGAGCCGCATCGGGAGCCGGGGAGGCGTAGAAAGTGCCGACCATCGGCGAATTGATTTCCTTGAAGTTGCCGGCTTCGGCAGGCTTGTCGGCGGCGGGAGCGGCAGGAGCGGCGGAAACATGGGCCACGGGGGCGGCAGTGGTCACCGGCGTGAAGACCGGCTCGAAATCGCTGCCTTTTTTCAAAGTAATTTTGAAGCCTTCCTTCTCCATCTTGAAGACGGAGAGTTCATTCTTCTTCATGAGCGCGATGAGCTCTTTAATTTCTTTAAGGTCCAAGGTTGAAAATCTCCTGAGGTAAAAAGTTGAACCGAAAGACTAGGAGCACCAGCCCCCCTCGCGCAAGGGGTTTTTGTTACGAGTTGTTGACGGGGTAACCCCCGGCTCCTTCGAAAAATGCTGTCATTCTGAGCACCGCGAAGAATCTCCATCTATTTCTGCGCTAGGAAAACTAGGGAGTCCTTTTCCGCAAAGAACCCGTGATCAGCCCGAAAATAGATGGAGATGTTTCGCTTCGCTCAACATGACATCGTTTTTGGAAGAAGCGGCGCCGTGAATGCACAGCCCAGTCGGAAATTTATTTCCAGAGATGCTATAACACCATGTGTGCCCATCTGCCTCGGGCGCTTAGAGTTCGTCGTATTTCAGGTTCGATCCCTTCGCTTTCGCCTCGGGATATTTCCGGGCATTCTTCTCCATCTTTTTTTCGATGATGGCAGGGAGGTCGAAACCCAGGGTATGAGAGAGCTCCAGCAGGTGAATCCCAATATCCGCGATTTCCTCCGCAATCAACTCGCGCTTGGTTTCGATCCGTTCCGCGCATTCGGCGGGCGAACGCCAGAGAAAATGCTCCATCAGCTCGTTGGCTTCGATGGAGAGGGCCATCGCGAGGTCTTTGGGCGTATGAAATTGCGCCCAGTCCCGGGCGTCACGGAAGGCAAGGATCTTGCCGGTAATTTCTTCGAGGCTCATGCACCGAGCATGCACTCACTCACGCCTTAAAGAGAGCACAAAACCACTTTTCCCTCGATTGCCCGGCAGAAATGATGAATCAGGAAAAGAGGAAGCCGGGTAAATAGGCTCAAAGGAAAATGACGTTTTCCTTAACTCCTGTCTTCCTGATCCAATAAAAGATCCAAAAAGGAGCGTGCCTACTCGCTCTCCGGGTATTTGAAAACGTCGCTGTTTTCGTCGTACACCATCTCGGAGACATCCATCTCCGTCGTCCGCTGCAACGCTTCGATGATGTATTGATACGGCTCGATCTCCTGCGCGGTGGCGCAGTCGCAGATCAATTCATACAGGTCGTCTGGAATCTCAATATTCATAGGGTGCTTTCCTTCTCGGTGGTCATTTCCACTCCAAAGCAGTTCTCCGGCCACGCCCGCCGATTTCGCAAAAATTTTCTGAACTCCCGCTGCAGACCGCCGATAAACAGGAGTTTTTCTCTTATTTAAATCGGCGAAATCTGCCGACTCCTCTTCGTTGCGGTTCCAAGCCTCGCCAAGGGGCGGACTTGCGTCTGCGGTTTGTATGGGCCAAGTAAGACGATGCTTCCTCAAGCCAGTGGTGCGTTTCGCCTTTTTCGATTTGCCGGCATTCAGGTGTATGTGCACTGGACCTGGTTCATCGGGGCCTACATCATTTACTCTCGTGGCGCGGCCTATTCGAGCCCGGTCTGGCAGGCATTGGAGTGTCTCACGCTCTTCGCCATAGTTACTCTCCATGAGTTTGGCCATGCCCTGGCCTGTCGGAGTGTGGGCGGTACCGCGGAGCAGATCATCCTCTGGCCCCTTGGTGGTGTCGCCTATGTGGACCCGCCCAACCGCCCGGGTGCGCTTCTCTGGAGCATTGCCGCTGGTCCTCTGGTCAATGTCGTCCTTTTTCCGATCACCCTGGCGTTAGATTGGTGGTCTTCCATCCATCTCGGGCAAAGACATCCTGATTTGGCTAAGTTTATCGACGAGGTTTATCTCATTAACCAGGCGTTGCTCGTCTTCAACATCCTGCCCATTTATCCGCTGGATGGCGGGCAAATCTTTCAATCGATTCTGTGGTTTTTCATGCGGCAATCGACCAGCCTAAAGGTGGCTAGTTCCATCGGCATGGCCGGGGCTGCCGCCCTGATGGTTTTCGCTTTTTTCAACGGTTCCATGTGGTTGGTTGTGATGGGCATCTTTCTATTACAGCGGGCGATGTTAGGTTTCCGCTATGCACGGTATATGGATCGTCCCGTGTCGGAGGAGGGTGGGCCGCCTCCGCTCCCGCGTGAGTAATGCGGCTTCGAATCCCCTCAAGGTATTAGATTTTTTGAAGCATCGAGATTGGTGAAGAATTCTGAGTGAAGAGTTTTCACTGAAAACCTTCTTATATCGGAAGGAAGGCTGCATTTTTTAGCACAATTTTCATGGCTGTAAAAAAAGCGGCAATTTCCCCAACTTTTACCGGCAAAACGCTTGACGTCTAAGGAGTGGAGTGGTTAAAAGTGGGGCGTTGTGGGGCAAAATACCTTGCTTGCCCCGAATTCGCTCTCTTCATGGCCACTAACTCCACAGCTTCCATTATTTTTTCTGGGGACTACCGCCATGCCCTCGACGCGAAGAAGCGCATCACCATCCCGTCGAAGTGGAGAGCCGGAGACGCGGATGAATTTTATCTGATCCCGCACCAGTCCGGGCAGTGCCTCGTCGCGATGCCGCCGGAAGAGTTTCGCCGGGTGCCGCAGCAGGTGGCGGCCAGCGGGGTTTCATTGGCCGATCAACGCATTTTCACCCGCCGTTTCTTTTCCGAGGCGCAAAACTGCACCGCGGACAAGCAGGGTCGCCTGCTGCTGCCCGAGGCGCATTGCAAGCAGGTCTCGCTGGCCGACGAGGTGGTGCTCATCGGTTCGGATACCCGTTTTGAAATCTGGAACCCCGAAGTGTGGGCCAAGTGGAATGCCGAAAACCGCTCAACCTATGAAAGGGTCGCCGACCTTGCAGGCTTATGATCCAGATGCTCGAGGCCACAGTCTGGAATGCCGCGAATTCCGGGAAACCGGAAGGAAAGGGGAGGTGCTGCATGCTGCCTGAGGATCGTTTTCAGCATCAGTCCGTGCTGCTGGCGGAAGTGCTTGAACTGCTCGCGCCTGCGCCGGACAAGCTCATCGTGGATGGCACCCTCGGCGGGGGCGGTCACACCGAGGCCCTGCTCCGCGCCGGAGCCAGCGTGATTGGGATCGATCAGGACGACGATGCGCTGGCTTATGCCACCAGGCGGCTCGCGCCTTATGGCGAGGCATTCCGCTTTGCCCGGGCAAATTTCTCCGAAGTGGATTCCGTGCTCAGTCAGTTGGGCGTGGAGACCATCGACGGCGTGCTGCTCGATATCGGGGTTTCCTCCTGGCAGCTCGACGAGGCGGCTCGCGGCTTCAGTTTTCAAAAGGACGGTCCGCTCGATATGCGGATGAACCGCCAGGCTGGAATCTCTGCCCGCGACCTCGTGAATACCCTCGATGAGGGCGAACTCATCCGCATCTTTCGTGAGTATGGCGAAGAGCCTGCCGCCCGCCGCGTTGCCGGCTCAATTGTCCGCGAGCGCGCGAAGCGCTCCATTGAGACCACCTTCGACCTCGTGCGCGTGGTCGAGCTGGTGTTGCCCCGCCGGGGCAAGACGCATCCAGCCACCCGCATTTTCCAGGCCCTGCGCATCGCGGTCAATCGTGAGCTCGAGGTGCTGGAGGCGGCGCTGGCCGGCTTCACTCATCGTCTCGCCCCGGGTGGACGTTTCGCGGTGATCACCTTCCACTCGTTGGAAGACCGGATCGTGAAGCACTACTTCAAGGCGCACAGCCAGGAGTTCCTGGATCGCCCCGAGTGGCCCGCCCCGCGGCCCAACCCCGAATACTTTTTTAAATTGATTACCTCTCGTCCGGTTGTCGCGGGCGAGGAGGAACAGCATTCCAACCCGCGCTCGCGCAGCGCCAAATTGCGCGTTGTAGAAAGGATCAGCTCCCATGGCCTCTAATCGCAGGCGTCATAACAACAGTCTTCCCGTTGGCGCGTTGACCCGCACCATCCTGCTCGTATTTCTCGTGGGCGTGACCGGCTTCGGTTACGTGTACTTGCAGATCCAGTTGCACGCCACCGGACGGCAGATCCAGGCGCTGGAAAGTGAGGTGAAGGACCTTGATCGTGAGAACGAGGTTTCCCTCGCGGCCATCTCTTCGCTCGAATCCCGCTCCGCCCTGCAGCGGCGGCTGGACACGGGCTTTATCAAGATGGAGCCGGTGACCAACCAGAGCATTGTGCGCTTGAATGCCCCGGCCCCCTCGCTGGTGGCGGTCGGCAGCATCCGGCCGGTTTCCAACCAGGAGATCGAAAAATGAATTCAAAAACCAAAGTGCGCGTAATCTGCACGTGCTTTGGCTTCGCGATTCTCTTCGCCGCCTATGGAGTGCGGTTGGTGCAGCTGCAGGTGTGGCAGCACGATTCCTACGTCGCGATCGCGGCGCAAATGCATGTCAACAAAGAGCCTATCGTCGCCCGACGCGGGGCCATTACGGACGTCAATGGCGAGCTCCTTGCCACCGACGAACCGCAGGCCACGCTCATTGCCGATGGCTCGTTGATCACCAAAGGCGGCCAGCATCAGATCGCCGGGCTGATGGCCGGTCCGCTCGGCATGAAGGTGGATGACGTCGAGTCCCGGGTGACTACGAAGCGCCTTTACTCCGTGATCAAGCGCCGGGTGCCGGAGACTGTGGCGGATGACCTGCTTGCCTCACTCAAGTCGCATAACCTGCGCGGCATCCACGCCGAGCAGAGCACCCAGCGCATTTACCCGAATGGCACCATGCTCTGCCACGTGCTCGGGTTCATGAATACCGATGGTGTGGGCGTGCAGGGGGTGGAATCCACGATGGAGAAATTCCTCCGCGGCTATGATGGCTTCCGCTTCATCGAGCGCGACGTTTCGGGCCACGAGATCGTCCCCTATCGCGGGCAGGAACGCCCGGCGCACGATGGCGACACCGTCGCGCTCACCATCGACATGAATCTTCAGAACATCGTCGAGAACGAGCTCGACGACGCGGTGAAGAAATATAAGCCGCATGGCGGCGCGATCGCGATCATGATGCGGCCGCAGACCGGCGAGATTCTCGCCATGGCCAACCGGCCCAATTTCGATCTCAACGACATGGCGCACGCCGAGCCTGTGACCATGAAGAACATGGCGATCCTGAACATGGTGGAGCCCGGGTCCACTTTCAAGATCGTCACCACCTCCGCCTCGCTCAACGAGTCGTTGAGGAAGCTCGACAGCGTGATCTTCTGCGAAAACGGCAGCTTCCTTTATGCGGGCCGCCGCCTGCATGACGACCATCGCTTTGGCGACCTGAGCGTCGAGGAAATCCTCGAAAAATCCAGCAACATCGGTGCCGCCAAGCTCGCACTCGAGCTCGGCGATCAGCGGCTCTACGACTACATCAAGCGTTACGGCTTCGGCGAGCGCACCGGCATCAACCTGCCGGGCGAGATCAGCGGCGTGATTCATCCGCCCTACCAGTGGAGCAAGATTGATATTACCCGCATCCCGATGGGGCAGTCGGTGGGCGTGACGCCGTTGCAGATTGCGACCGCGATGTGCGTGATCGCCAACGGCGGCAAGCTCATGATGCCGCAGATTATCCACGAAGTGCGGGATGAGGATGGCAACGTGGTCAAGAGCTACGACCCCGTGGAAGTGCGACGGGTCATCTCCGAGCAGACCGCATCGGAAATTCGCAGCGCCTTGACGAAGGTGGTCTCCAAGGCCGGTACCGCGCCGCTGGCCCAGGTGCCCGGCTTTACCGTCGGCGGCAAGACCGGCACTGCGCAAAAGCCCGATCCACACGGCGGTTACGCGCATGGAAAATACGTCGTCTCCTTCGTTGGTTTCCTGCCCGCCGATCACCCCAAATTTGTTTGCCTCGTAATGATTGACGACGCGCAGGTTGGGCCCGATATGAATTATGGAGGGCAGGTGGCAGCGCCAGTTTTCAGGCAAATCGCGGAAAAGACCGCGAACTACATGAATCTCGTGCCGGACCCGAACCTGATTATTACGCAAAACCAGGCGACCGCGCCGCCAGAACACGATTGATGCAACTCAAGCAGCTTACAGAACAAATTCAGACCCGGAAAATCCACGGCCCGACCAGCGTGGAAATTGCCGCGCTCGCCTACGACTCGCGCCAGGTGAAAAAGGACACGCTTTTTGTCGCCCTCAAAGGCGAGAAGGTGGATGGCAACACCTTTGTCGAACGCGCCATCGCCGTCGGCGCGACCGCCGTGGTCACCGAGGAAAACGTCGCGCACCCGCGGGTCACCACCATCGTGGTGGACAACGCCCGCGCCGCCCTGGCGGACCTCGCCTGCGCCTTTTACAAAAACCCGGCGAAACGCCTGAAGATGGCCGCCATCACCGGCACCAATGGCAAGACGACCACCGCCTTTCTGCTCAAGCACCTCTGCGAGGCGGGCTCGCTCCGCAGCGGTCTCTTCGGCACCGTGCGCTACGAGATCGGCGACCGTGTGATTCCCGCCTCGCGCACCACGCCGGAGTCGCTGGATTTGCAGGACATGTTGTTCAAAGTGCAGGCCGAGGGGGGCAAGGCCGCCGTGCTGGAGGCTTCCTCGCATGCGCTCGTGCAGGATCGTCTGCGCGGTATCGAGTTCGACGTGGGCGTCTTTACCAACCTCACGCAGGATCACCTCGATTTTCACAAGACGATGGAGAGCTATTTTGAGGCGAAGAGCCGCCTCTTCCTCGGGCTGCTCAACAATCAGCGCAAGGAAGGCAAGGGCGTCGTAAATCTCGATGACCGCTACGGTGCGCGGCTGGTCGAGCGTTACGGCAAGGAACTGCCCATCACCACCTACGGCCTCGGTGTCCGCGCGGACTTCCGCGCCAGCAACGTGAAGATCGACTTCTCGGGCACCAGCTACCAGCTCGATGCCAAGGGCCGCCAGTATCTCGTCCGCCTGCCGCTCATCGGCCGCTTCAATGTTTACAACTCGCTCGCCGCGCTGGCTGCCGCGACGGCCCTGGGGCTCGATCTGCGCCGTTCCGTGCAGGCGCTCGCCGATGCGCCGTCCGTTCCCGGTCGTTTGCAGCCGGTGCCGTCCAAGCGCCAGTTCCGCGTCTTCGTGGACTACGCGCACACCGACGATGCGCTGCTCAATGTCATCCGCACCCTGCGCGAGCTTGCCCCCAATCGCCTTATCGTGGTCTTCGGCTGCGGTGGTGATCGCGACCGCGCCAAGCGTCCGCTCATGGCCGCCGCCACTGAGCAGAATGCCGATTACGCCATCGTGACCTCCGACAACCCGCGCCGCGAAAATCCGGCGGCGATCATCGAGGACATCAAGAAAGGCTTCAAAGGGACTGCCTACGAAGTGGTGGAAGACCGCAAGGAGGCCATCACCCGCGCCATCGCGATGGCGCGCCCGCGCGACATCGTGCTCCTCGCCGGCAAGGGCCACGAGAACTACCAGGAATTTGCCGATCATACCGTGCCCTTCGACGACGTGGAAGTGGCCCGTCGCGCGATCGAGGAAACTCCCGTGGAGATGGAACCCTGACGATGGATGCCACTCCTCTCCAAACCATCGCCGAATGGGCGGGCGCGAGTCTCATCCAGGGCGACGGCTCCAAGATGATTACCCGCCTCAGCACCGATTCCCGCAGCATCCAGCCCGGCGACTTGTTCCTCGCGCTCACCGGTGAGAAATTCGACGGCCACGGCTTTGTCGCGGAGGTCGCTTCGCGGGGCGCGATTGGGGCGGTCGTTTCCCGCGAGGTCACCGATGTGCCCGCCGGTTTTGCGTTGTTGCGCGTCGAGGATACCCTGCTGGCCTTGCAGCAAATCGCCGGTCGTTACCGGGCCACGCTGCCCGTGCGCGTGACCTGCATCACCGGCAGCAATGGCAAGACCAGCACCAAGGATTTCACTGCCAGCGTGCTCGGACAGCAATACCGCGTGCTCAAGACGCAGGGCAATTTGAACAATCACATCGGCGTTCCGCAGACGCTGCTCCAATTAAGCGCCGCCGATGAATGCGCCGTGGTGGAGATTGGGATGAATCATCCTGGCGAAATCGCTCCGCTCGCTGCCCTCGCCGTGCCGCGCACCGCGATCATCACCAATGTCGGCGTGGCTCACATCGAATACATGGGCAGCCGCGAAGCGATCGCCCTGGAAAAGGGAAGCCTCGCCGAACCGCTCCCCGCCGATGGCTGCCTGATCCTCGACGCCACCAACGATTTTGCGGAATCCATTGCCGGGCGCACCACCGCGAAAACGGTTCTCGCCGGCGTCGATGCCGGGGAGGTGTGCGGCAGTGAGGTGCAGCTCGATGCCGGGGGCAGCCGGTTCACTATTCACGCCCGCGGCGAAAGCGTCTCTGCCTTCCTGCCGGTGCCGGGAATGCACATGGTGCGCAATGCCCTGCTCGCCGTCGCCGCCGGATTGGAGCACGGCCTCACCCTCCAGCAGTGCGCGGATGGCCTCGCCGCGACCAGGCTCACCAAGGGCCGGGTGGAACGCAAAGTCATCCACGGTCTCGAAGTCATCGACGACAGCTACAATGCCAATCCCGATTCCATGATCGCCGCCTTGCAGACGATCGCGCAATTGCCCGGCGCGGGCCGCCGCTTCGCGGTACTCGGCCGCATGGGCGAGCTCGGGGGCGAGGCGGAGAACGGTCATCGCGCCGTTGGTGCTGCCGCCGCCCGCGAGCAGATTGGTTGCGTCATCAGCGTGGGCTCCGAGGCGAACTGGATTTCCGAGGCCGCCCGCGCCGGTGGCGTGCAACAAGTTTTCAATACGCCCGATACGGACGAAGCGGTCAAACTGCTCCGCAGCCTCGCCCGGCCCGGGGACATCATTCTGGTCAAAGGCAGTCGCAGTTCGCGCATGGAGCGCGTCGTGGAGGGGCTCGCGTTATGATGTATTACCTGCACCTGTTCAGCGACCACGTGTCCGCGTTCAACGTTTTTCGGTATCAAACTTTTCGCGCCTTTTGCGCCGCATTGATGGCCTTCCTGGTCTGCCTGCTCCTGGGTCCAATCGTCATCCGCATGCTCACCGCGCTCAAGCTGGGGCAGCCGATTCGCACCAAGGAGGAAGTCCACAAGCTCGCAGAACTGCACGGCGGCAAAAAGGGCACGCCCACCATGGGCGGCATCCTGCTCATTGGCGCAGTCGTCATCTCCTCGCTGGTCTGGGCCCGGCCCGACAACTCGGCGGTCTGGCTCGTCCTTTTTTCCATGACCTATCTCGCGGGCCTCGGCTTCGTGGATGATTTCTTGAAGGTCAGCAAAAAGAACGCCGCCGGCGTGAGCGAGCGCACCAAGCTCGTCGCGCAGTTGGGGCTCGCGGTCGTCATTACCGCCTACTTCCTGCTTAACCCGCACATCGCGGTGCAGGCCCGTTCGCTCTACGTGCCGTTCTACAAGGAGCCGGTGATTGCGAATCTCGGCTGGTTCACCTTTCTCTTCTTCTGCGCGGTCATCATGGGTTCGTCGAATGCGGTGAACCTCACCGACGGTCTGGACGGCCTCGCCACCGGTTGCACCGCCACCGCCGCTTTTGCCTATGGCGTGCTCGCCTATGTCGCGGGCAACGTGAAGCTGGCCGCGTATCTGCAAATTCCCTACTACTCCTTCGCCGGTGAGCTCACCATCATTTGCATGGCGCTGGTCGGGGCGTCGCTGGGCTTCCTCTGGTTCAACTGCCATCCCGCCCGCGTGTTCATGGGTGACACCGGTTCGCTCGCCATCGGCGGCACGCTCGGCACGGTGGCGATCTGCTGCAAGCAGGAGCTGCTGCTCACGGTGGTCGGTGGCGTGTTCGTGATCGAGGCCACCTCGGTGCTCATTCAGCGCACCTGGTTCAAGATCACCAAGGCCCGCTATGGCGAAGGCCGCCGCGTCTTTTTGATGTCGCCGATTCACCATCACTTCGAGCTCAAGGGCTGGAAGGAAAACACGGTGATTGTCCGGTTTTGGATTCTTTCGATGATGTTCGCCTTCCTTGGGCTGGCGACGCTGAAACTGCGTTAATTAAATGGAACTGGCTGGAAAACACATTGCAGTGCTGGGCCTCGGAGCCAGCGGTGAAGCCGCGGCCCGGCTCGCGCACGCGCATGGAGCCCGGGTGACCGCGCTCGATAGCGGTGATTCTCCGGCGCTCAAGCAGCGCGGCGAAGCGCTTGCGCACGCGGGCATCGATGTGCTCATCGGCCAGGTCGCCACCGAGACCGACTATGCGTTCGACCTCGCCGTCATCAGTCCCGGCATCGACCCCGCCACGCCGCTCGCCCAGGCGTTTCTTTCACGCCAGATCGAGATGATCGGCGAGCTCGAGCTGGCCTGGCGTTTCTGCCAGTGCCCGGTGGTTGCCATCACCGGCACCAATGGCAAGACCACCACCACCAAGCTTATTGAAAAGATGTTCCTTGCCTGCGGCCTCCGCACCAAGGCCTGTGGCAACATCGGCCCTGCCATCGGTGCGCATGTGGACAGCAGCGATGCGATGGATGTGCTCACCGTCGAGGTCAGCTCCTTCCAGCTCGAGCGCATCACTTCGTTTCGCCCGAAGATCAGCGTCTGGCTCAATCTCACCCCCGACCACCTCGATCGCTATTCCTCGATGGAGGAATACCGCGATGCCAAGCTGCACATCTTCGATTACCAGACCGGGGACGACTTTGCGGTGGTCAATCTGCGCGACTCGCTTCCGCCGCTCCGCGCGAAGAAGATCACCTTCAGCGCCTTTCAGCCGGGCGGTGATTTCTCCTTCGATGGTGAGTCCATCCTCCATCATGGCCAGCCCGTGCTCGCCATGGGCGACACCCATCTGCGTGGCGTGCATAATGCCGAGAACCTCATGGCCGCGCTCGCGACCGGGCTCGCCTGGGGCCTCGCCTTTGAGCAAATGACCGCCGCGCTCAAGGATTACCGCCCGCTCCCGCACCGCTGCGAACTGGTGCGTGAACTGGCCGGCGTCCGCTATATCAACGACTCCAAGGCGACGAATCTCGACGCGCTCGAAAAGGCGCTGGAATCCGAGCCGCGCCCGGTGGTATTGATCGCGGGCGGAAAGGACAAGGGCTTCGAATTCGACAGCATTACCGAACTGGTGGCGCGCAAGGCGCACGACGTGGTGCTCATTGGCGAGATGAGCGACCGCATCCACGGCTTCTGGTCCACCCGTGTTCCCTGCGTCAAGGCCGCCTCCCTGGCCGATGCCGTCCACCTGGCCCAGCAGCGCGCCCGCTCCGGCGACGTCGTGCTGTTTTCCCCCGGCACCTCCTCTTTCGACATGTTTAAAAATTACGCCGACCGCGGTGACCAGTACCGCCGGCTGGTGCAAACCTTGAACGACATTTAGCGAGCCATGAAACTACCCATCCAAATTCCCAAGTTCAAAACGAAGGGCAAGCCCCCGGGCCGGATTGCCACCAAGCCGGGCCAGAAGCTCCAGGCCACCGCCCGTCGCGGCGCCGCCACGATGGACGACTATGATGAGGAGCCGACCATGCGCCTGAGCAGCGCGCTCTTCGTCGTGCTCATCCTGCATCTGGTCGCGATTGGCGGCGTGATGGCCTTCACCAAGTTCAAGGAAAGCCACGCCAGCTACACCCGGCCGCTGCCCGAGGCGGCGGACCCCGCCGCCCAGCCGGCCGCGAATGTCACCACGCCGAAAGCTCCGGCGACGACCGCGACGGCTTCCACGGCCTCCAGCGCTTCCACGACGGCTCCGGTCACGCACTCGACCTCGACCAAAGTGAAGAACGACGATGACGATGCCGTTCCTGCCGTGAAGGACAGCGGCACGATCTACACCGTGCAGAAAGGGGACAATCCCGTGACCATCGCCCGCCACTTCAAGGTGAAATACGACGACCTCATCGACCTCAACAAAATTGAAGACCCGCGCCGCTTGAAGATCGGCCAGAAGCTCCACATCCCGGTCAAAGCGAAGCTGCACGAAACCGCCGCCAACGACTAAAAGTCAATGCACCGCAAAAGCGTTTATTTCCTGTCCCTGATCGTAGCCATGCTGATGACCCTCGGCGTGGTGATGCTGTTCAGCACGGGCGCTTTTGCACGGGACAGCCACGGCGACCAGTATTTCTTCGTCAAGCACCAGGTGTTCTGGATGGCGATCTCGCTGGCCATTTGCATCGTGGCTTCCCGCATCGATTACCACGTGCTCCAGAAATGGTGGTGGGTGGTGTTTTCGCTCGCGGCAGTATTGCTCGTGCTGTGCTACATCCGGCCGATCGGGATGAAGATCAACGGCTCGTGGCGTTGGGTAAACCTGCATTTCATGAACTTCCAGCCCTCCGAGCTGGGCAAGCTGGCTTCCGTCTCATTCCTCGCCGTCTGGTTCTCCCGGCACGAGGCCGAGTCGCATACCTTTGTCAAAGGCTTCATCGCTCCGATGGCCTGTGTGGGCATCCTCGTGTTGCTCATCGTGCGCGAGGTCGATCTCGGCAGCACCACGCTCATTTGCGGCACCATGTTTGCGATGATGTTCGTTGCCGGGTCCAACCTGATCTACCTCGGGACGGTGGCGGTGCTCGGCGTGGGCGGCATCCTCTTCATCGCCATTCACATGCCGGAACGTCTCGGCCGCCTGATGGCCTTCCTTTATCCCGACAAATATCCCACCGAAGCCTACCAGACCGTGCAGGGGCTGATCGCCATGGGCACGGGCGGGATCAATGGCCTCGGCCTCGGCATGTCGCGTCAGAAATTTTCCTTCCTGCCCTTTGCGCATACCGACTTTATTTTCCCGATCATCGGCGAGGAACTGGGCCTTTGGGCCACCCTGCTCGTGGTGCTGGCCTTTTTCCTCATCGCCGTCTGTGGCATGATGATCGCCCTGCGCGCCCGCGACCGCTTCGGCATGCTGCTCGGCTTTGGCCTCGTGGTGATCCTTGTCTTCCAGGCCGCGATCAATATCGGCGTCACCACTTCGCTCCTGCCCAACAAGGGCCTGCCGCTGCCTTTCATCAGCTACGGAGGCTCGAACCTCCTGTTCTGCCTGCTTACGATCGGCATTTTGATCAATATTTACCTTCAGGGACTCCCGGATAAACCAGTTAAAACAGAAGTGCGCTTGCGTGCGCGCACGACTCCGAGATTATAGGCCGCATGAAACTAGTAATAGCAGGCGGGGGAACGGGTGGACATTTATTCCCGGCGCTCGCGGTTGCCGAAGTATGGCAGCAGCGTGGCGGCGAGGTATTGATTTTTATTTCCGAGAAGGAAATCGATGCGCTGGCGACGAAAGACCGCAGCGAACTCCGCTTCGAGAAACTGCCCGGCGTGGGCATGCCCCGGCTCTTCAGCCCGGCCATCTTCGGCTTTGTGAAGCGCTTCCGCGAGAGTGTCGCCTCGGTGCGCGCGGTCTATAAGAAGTTCCAGCCCGATGCCGTGCTTGGCATGGGCGGCTTCACCTCGACCGCGCCGATCTACGCCGGCATGCGCCGCAAGATTCCCACCTTCGTCCACGAATCGAATGCCATCCCGGGCAAGGCGAACAAGCTGAACGCCCGCATGGTGGATGCCGTGCTGCTCGGCTTCGAGGAGTGCGAAACCTTTTTCCCGCATTCGCGCTGTGAAGTCACCGGCACCCCGGTGCGGCAGACGCTGGCGAATCCGCTCCCGCGCGAGGAGGCGCTGGCCGCCTTCGGTTTGCAAAGCGGCGCGCCCACCCTGCTCGTGATGGGCGGCAGCCAGGGCGCGCACAGCCTCAATGAGGCGATCATCAAGGCGCTCCCTTTGCTCAAGGATCTCTCGCTGCAAATCATCCATCTCACCGGCCCGCAGGACGAGCAGGTGATGACTGCCAACTATCGCCGCGAAGGCATCCGCGCCCACGTGGCGGCCTTTTGTCATCAAATGGAGGTGGCCTACAGCGCGGCGGATTTCGTGATTGCCCGCTCCGGCGCGGCTAGTCTCACTGAGCTTTCCCACTTCGGCCTGGCGAGCATTCTGGTGCCCTATCCGCATGCGGCGGAGGATCACCAGACGCGCAACGCCGAGATTTACGTGAAGCATGGCGCCGCGGTGTTGATGACCCAGGACGAGATCACCGGCGAATCGCTGGCGAAGCAGCTCCGCGACATCCTCCAAAGCCCGCAGCGTCTCGAGCGCATGGGCGAACGCGCCCGCCAGCTCGCTCCTCAAAACGCAGCCGAGCGCGTGGCTGATGTGATCGGAAAATTTTGCCAATAAGCGATGGATACCGGACAAATACTCGCGGAAATCCTGGTCGGTGGTGAACTGAGGATTCACCTCATCGGCGTCGCCGGCTCCGGCATGAGCGGCATCGCCGGGCTGTTTCTGTCGCTGGGCCATCATGTGAGCGGATCGGACCGCGTTTCCACCGTGGAGGTGGAGCGGTTGCAAAAACTGGGCCTGCAATTCTACTGCCCGCAAACTGCCGAGGCGGTGGCGCAGGCGGATTTGATCATTTTCTCCTCCGCCATCCGCCCCGGGAACGTGGAGTACGATGAAGCGATGCGCCTGCAAAAGAGCATGGTCCGCCGCGCCGATGCCCTGGCCGCGATCATGAATTGCAAGGCGGGCGTGGTGGTGTGCGGCATGCACGGCAAAACTACGACGTCCTCGATGACCGCGCACGTGCTGCGGGTGGGGGGAATGAAACCCTCGCACTACGTGGGCGCGGAGATTCCGATCCTGGGCACGAATGCTCATTGGGACCCGGAAGGCAGCCTCTTTGTGGCCGAGGGCGACGAGAGCGACGGCACGCTCGCCTTCTACCATCCCGAGCACGCCATCGTGCTCAACATCGAGGAGGAACACCTCGATTATTACGAAGACCTCGCCGCGATTGAAGCGGTCTATCGTCAGCTCATCAGCCAGACGCGCGGCATGCTCATCTATTGCCGCGACGATGCGAATGCGACCCGCGTTTGCTCCGCGCATCCTGGGGCGATTTCCTACGGCGAAAATGTCGAGGCTGACTATCGCTTCCAGCCCGTGCTTTCCCGCGCCTTCCGCTCGCAGTTCAAGGTCTTCCGCAAAGGGGTGTTGCTGGGCGATTTCACGCTCAACGTGCCCGGCCGCCACAATGTGAGCAACGCCACCAGCGTGATTGCCCTCGCGACCGAGCTCGGGGTGCCGGTGGAGAAGATCGCCGAGGCCTTTGAAAGCTTCCGCGGGGCGAAGCGCCGCTTCGAGGTGAAGTATCGCAGCGACAACTACATGGTGGTGGACGATTACGGCCATCACCCGAGCGAGATCGCCGCCACCCTCGCCACCGCCCGCGCCGTGGGCAGCAAGCGCGTCTTCATCATGTTCCAGCCGCATCGCTACACGCGCACGCTCGCGTTGCGCGAGGAATTCGGCAGCGCCTTCAAGGATGCGGATGGCGTTTACATTGCGGATGTCTATCCGGCCAGCGAACCGCCGATTCCCGGCGTCAGCGGCCAGACCATCGTCGATGCGATTGAAAAGACCGGTCAGCAGGGCGCGGTGTTTTATCCCAACCGGGCGCAGATTCCCGTCGCGCTCGGTCCGCTCCTCCGCCCGGGCGATCTGGTCCTGAGCCTCGGGGCCGGGCATATTCACGAGCAGGGCACCGCCCTGGCAAAGGACTTGGAGCGCATGGAGGAACTACAGGCCGTGATGGGCGCGGGTTCCATCCGCCTGTACGAACCGCTGGCCAAGCACACCACTTTCCGCGTCGGCGGTCCCGCGCAGTTCTGGATCGAGCCCGAGACGGAGGCCGGCTTCGCCGCACTGGTGAAGCATTGCCACGTCCACGGCATCCCGCTTTTCGTGATGGGCCGGGGCTCCAATCTGCTCGTCCGAGACGGCGGCATTCGTGGGGCGGTGGTGCATCTGGCACATGGCGAGTTCAAGAGGCTCGAAGTGGCCGATGGCATCATCACGTCTGGAGTCGGAGTGAAATTGAAGGAACTCAGCTACGCCGCGCGCGATGCGGAGATCGGTGGCCTCGAGTGGATGGAAGGCATCCCCGGCAATGTCGGCGGCGGCCTGCGCATGAATGCGGGCGCGATGGGCACGGAGATGTTCCAGAACGTGGTCGATGTGCGGGTGGTCGATGCCGATGGCACCATTCACACCCTCACGCCGCAGGAAATGGAGGTTCATTACCGCAGCGTGCCGACGCTCAAGACGCGCTACGCGATTTCCGCCCGCTTCCGGGGCGAACCTTCCACGCGCGACGAGATCGAGGGCAAGCTCCGCGCCTCCATGCACAAGCGCAAGACCTCGCAACCGGCTGCTTCGAGCGCCGGGTGCATTTTCAAGAATCCCGCCGCCTGTCCTGCCGGAAAACTGGTGGATGAGCTCGGATTAAAGAATCTCGGAGTTGGCAATGCGCGGGTGTCTGAGGTACATGGAAACTTTCTCGTGAATGACGGCGGCGCGAAGGCGTCTGACATTCTCGAACTGATCGAAAAAATCAAAGGCATCGCACGCGAGCGCCGCGGGATCGAACTGGAGACCGAGGTGCAAATCGTGGGCGAGACCACTGGACTTCATGAACACTGATATTTCCCAACTGCATATTGCGGTATTGAAGGGCGGGCCCGGCTCCGAACGCGCGGTTTCCCTCGCCTCGGCCAAAGGCGTGAGCGAAGCCCTCGCCAGCCTCGGTGCAAAAGTGACCGATGTGGATGTCACCGGCCCTGATTTCACCCTGCCCGAGGGCTGCGATCTCGCATTCAACGTCATTCACGGCACCTTCGGTGAGGACGGCCAGCTCCAGGGAATCCTCGAAGCGAAGGGCCTGCCCTATACGGGCGAGGGCGTCGCCGGGAGCCAGCTTGCGTTCGACAAGATTGCGACCAAGCAGCGCTTGCGCGAACACGGGGTGGCCACGGCGGAATTTGAGCTTTTAAAGCGCGGCGAATGGCCCACGCTTTCGCTGCCCTACGTCATCAAGGCCCCGCGCGAAGGCTCCAGCGTCGGCGTTTACATCATCAAGCAGGAAGCCGAGATTGAACCGGCGCTGAACGATGCCGCCCGTTTCGGCGACGTGCTGCTGGTGGAGAAATTCGTCTCCGGCCACGAACTCACTGTCGGCGTGCTCGGCGACCAGGCACTGCCCATCATCGAGATCTGCCCGAAGGAAGGTTTCTACGATTTCAAAAACAAATATCCGTTCCTCAATCCGCAGGCTGCCGGGGCCGATCATCTCTGTCCCGCGCCACTCAGCCCGGAGCTGACGAAGCTCGTGCAGGACACCGCAATTGCCGCCACCCGCGCTTTGGAATTGAGAGTTTATTCGCGAGTGGATATTCTGCTCGACGAAACGGGAAACCCTTACGTGCTGGAGATCAATACGATCCCGGGAATGACCACCGCCAGCCTGTTGCCGGAAGCGGCAGGCGTGGCCGGAATCAACTACGCACAACTGTGCGCCCGCGTGATCGAACTCTCGCTTGCCGAAAGAAAACGCCGCTAAAACCGCCAATGATGGGAAACAACCGCAACGCCAAGCCCCGCAACCAGCGCATCTCCAGCCCGCGCCAGCGCCGCCAGCGCCATCTGCTCGATGTGAAGGTGCGCTCGCGCAAGGCAACCGAGCAGCGCAACCAGAAGATGGTGATGTGGGTCTGCCGCCTGGTCGTCGCCGGGGTGTTGATCGGGGGCTCGGTGTATGGCGGACGCGCCGCGCTGCGGAAATTCCTCTGGCAGAACAAGGAGTTCCAGATTTCCGAGATCAAGGTGAATACCGACGGCTCGCTCACGCGGGACGAAATCTTGAAAACCGCCGGCATCCACCTCGGCGAAAACATTTTTTCCGTGAAGCTGGGCGAGGCCCACGATCATCTGGCGAAACTGCCGCAGGTCGAGCATGTGGAAATCCAGCGCGGGCTGCCGAATAACATCAGCATCGACATCGAGGAACGTCATCCCGTGGCCTGGATCAGCACCGGCTCGACTACCGACGCCGTCACCGGTTCCGAGGGCCTGCTCGTGGATGCCCAGGGCACCGTGATGAAGGCGGGCCGCATCATGCCGGAATACCTGCGCCTGCCCCTGCTGTGCGGGGTCAATACCGCCAATCTCGCCGACGGCCAGACGGTGGACCTGCCCGAGTTGCATGCCGCGCTCGATCTGTTGCAACTCAATGGAGACAGCACCCGGCTCCAGATTCGCAGCGTGGATCTCTCGAAAGGCTACTGCCTCATGGTCGCCGACAACGCGCAGGCGGTTTACACCTTTGGCATCGATCACATCAGCGATCAGCTCGACCGCCTCAACCGCGTCTTCGATTACGCCGATACCAGCAAGCAACAGTTGCAGACCGTGAACCTGCTCGTGCAGCGCAATGTGCCGGTGACTTTCCAGCCGCCGCAGGAGGACACGGATGATGCCGCCGCCACCGACAAAAAAGGAGCCGCGACGCAAAAATCTTCCGCCTCCGCAGTTGAAGAAAGCGCTTCCTCATCGCACACTGCCTCCACACCGAAGACGCATGCAAAAACCGATTCGCGCGAATTGACGACGCATGCCACGAAACACTCCACGCCCGCCAAAGTGAAGCGGGCCACGCCGGTGCGACGCGCGCAGCCGGTGGACTCGCAAAACAATTCCAATCAGTAAATGGCTAGAGAACACATCCTTGTCGGGCTCGAAATCGGCACGTCCAAGATCTGCGTCGTCGTCGGGGAATCGAAAGACGACGGCACTCTGAAAATCCTGGGCGTGGGCGAGGCCCCCTCGCGCGGCGTGCGCAAAGGCGAGATCGTGGATTTCGATACCGCGCAAAAGTGCGTGCACGAGGCGCTGGCGGATGCCGAGGAGAAAAGCGATGTGGAGATCAAGGGCGTGTATGTGGGTATCACCGGCGCGCACATTTCCAGCTTCAACAACCGGGGCACCGTGCTCGTTCCCGAGGATCAGGAGGAGATCAATGAAGAGGATTGCCGCAGCGTGCAGCTCAGCGCCCGCGAGGTGAGCCTGCCCTCGCAGAACGCCTTCATTCACTCCATTCTCCAGCACTACTACGTGGATGGCCAGGACGGCGTGCTGAATCCCGTCGGCATGCTCGGTCACAAGCTGGAGGCTGATTACCACATCATTCACGGCATCAGCACCCGCATCAAAAACACCGTGCGCTGCGTGCGCGAGATCGGGCTCGATGTGGAGGACGTGGTTTTCAATCCCTTTGCCACCGCGCAGGCGGTGCTCGACCAGTCGCACAAGGATCTCGGCGCGCTGGTTATCGACATGGGCGGCGGCACCACCGATTACATCGTCTATGTCGATGGCGCGGTGAAACACAGCGGCGTCCTCGCCGTCGGCGGCGACCACATCAGCAACGATCTCACCGCTGCCCTGCGCATCCCGCTCGCGCGCTCGGAAAAGCTCAAGGTCGAGGAGGGCAGCGTCATCGTTGGTGAGTGCGTTCCCGGTGAAATGGTGGTGCTCAAGGGCGATGCCGGGTTTGCCGGCAAGCAGGTCGAGCGCGAGACCTTGAATACGATCATCCACCTGCGCGTGCGCGAGTTGTTCGAACTGCTCGCCCGCCGTCTTGATGAGCAGCATTGCCTGGAATTTCTCGGGGCCGGCGTCTTCATCACCGGCGGTTGCAGCCAGTTGAAAGGCATCAAGGATCTCGCCGAGGAAATCTTCGGCATGCCGGTGCACACCACCCGTGCGCAGTCCCTCTCGGGCGTGACCTCCGCCTTTGAGAATCCTCAGTTTTCCACCGCGATCGGCCTCGTGCGCTACGCCCAGGCCGATCAGATCGGGCGGCCCTCCGGCCTCTTCGCGAAGCTCAAGCGGGGCCTGCGCATTTTCGGAATGTTTTAACCCACCACGCCACCACACTCCATGTTTGAAATCCACCGCCAGACTCCGCTGATTTCCACCGAGGCGGATTCCATCAAAATTAAAATCCTGGGCCTGGGCGGCGCAGGCTGCAATGCGCTTGATCGCATTTTGCTGGATGGGCTCGAGTATGCCGAGGCCGTGGCGGTGAATACCGACGTGCAGGCACTCACCGCCTCCGTCGCGCCGCGCAAGATTCAAATCGGCCGCTCCACGACGCATGGCCTGGGCACCGGCGGCGACCCCGAGCTGGGCCTCGCTTCCGCGCATGAGGGCGAAGGCGAGCTTGCCTCTGAGCTGGAAGGCGCGGGCCTCGCTTTCCTCTGCACCGGTCTTGGCGGTGGCACCGGCTCCGGCGCGGCACCGATGATCGCTTCGCTGGCCCGTGAGCATGGTGCGTTGGTGATTGCTTTTGCCACGCTGCCCTTTGCCTTTGAAGGCCGCCGTCGCGCCACGCAAGCCCAGGAATCACTGGATGCTCTCCGTGCAGCGGCGGATATCGTGGTCTGCTTTGAAAACGACCGGATGGGCGAGACCGTTTCCCCACAGGCGGGGATTCACCAGGCCTTCGCCGCCTCCGATGCCACGATCAGCCAGAGCGTGCGGGCGGTCAGCGAGCTGTTCAAGCGCCCCGGCATCATGCGCATCGGCTTCGACGATCTCTCCCGCGTCCTCGGTGGACGCCACGCCCGCTGCATCTTCGGCCATGGCGAGTCCGACAGCGACAACCGCGCCAATGAAGCCGTCGCCCGCGCATTGAAGAGCCCGCTGATGGATCGCGGACGCCTGCTGGAAGAAGCCGACTCCGTGCTCGTGAATGTGGTCGGCGGCCCGGGCATGACGCTCAACGAGGTGCAAATCCTCATGGAGGAACTCAATCGCCACGTGGGCGAGCACACCCAGCTTTTCTTTGGCACTGCGGTGGACCCCAAGGTGGGCAACCGCATGAGCGTCACCATCATCAGCAGCCTGGTGGCTGGCGAAGCCGCCGCCGCGTCGGTCGCCCGTGTGCCCGAGGCCAAACCCAAACGCGTTTCACCGCCCAGGCCGCGCGTGGAGAAAGTAAATCTGCCCCCGGCTCCCGTGGTGGAGCCCGAGCTGGTGGAAGCCATCGCCGAGGCGGAAATTGCTCCTCACGAGCCTTCGCCGTTTTTTGAAATGCCGGAAGTGCCCGAGGCGGAAATCGTCACCGAGCCCGCCGCTCAGGAAGAGCCTCTGCTGGTTCCCGGGCCGGTGGCCGAATTGGTGGAAGCCTCCCACGTCGCCCAATCGCTGGAGCCCGAGCCGCTGTTTGTCGCCGAGGAGCCCGAACCCGAGCCGGTGGTCGAAGCCGTGGAGGAAATCGCGCCTGAGCCCGAGCCCGAACCCATTCCAGTGGCTGAAGCGCCCGTGCTTCCGCCCCGTCCCACGCGCTCCTTTCCCCGTCATACCCGTTCCGCTCCGGAGCCTCAGTTGCCGATGGACATCCCGCAGACCAAGAGCCCGCAGCAGGAATCCCTGCCGTTCGAGCCGGTTTCGCGTGGACGCTTTGAAAAGAGCGAGCCCACCATCGTCGATGGCCAGGATCTCGACGTGCCGACCTTCATGCGCCGCAACGTGCGCCTCAAGTAGCAGTTGGTATTTTTCGGGGACGCCGCAGCCAGGCGGCAACCCCCAAACCGAGCAGTCCTGCCCCTCCGGGCTCTGGCACCGCCTGCGCCGCAATTTCCGATTGCGAGAGCGCCCGGTCATAGATGGTGACGTCATCCACGGTGCCACCAAAAAAATGGGTCGCATCATTGAGCCCAAGGTAAAAGAAACCGGGAGCGGTCGAGCCCTGCTCCGTATCAGCGACGCTTTGGACAGGAGTGAAATCCAGATACATGGTCGCCAGACTGCCGCTTCTCACGATGCTCAAGAGGTGCCATTTGCCATCATTAAGGGAAGGCGTGCTATTGATCGGCGCGATCTTGCTGGCTTCCAAATCGGGCTGGACGTCGGCATATGATAAATCTACGCCAACAAATACGCTGGCCGAATCTCCCATCTGAAGTAATCCCGGCTTCCCGGCAAAGGTGTTGTAGAGGACCCAAAGAGTAATCGTAAAATTCGATTCGAGAAAACTCACATCTCCACCCCTGGCGAGCAGATATCCATTAGCCCCATTTAAGGCGATGCCAGTTCCTTCGATGGCAGGTGCGCCAAGAGTTGCTCCACGGTTGAGCTGAAAATTCCACCCGCCTACGAAATCGTAGGCCGTCGTCCCGCTCGTTTCATTCAGCGTCCATTGATGAATGATACTCGGATCCAACGTTGCCGCATGGAGGAGAGCGAGAGAAAGGAGGATCAAGCCGGCCAGCCATTTAGGAATATTCATACACATGCCGCAGTGAAACTATTTTGTAGATACAAAGTATTCTATGTATGTCCAGATTTAAAATCGAGATTTGGCGGTGGAATCAACCTGATGTTATGGAAATTATAAAAAATCAGCTCAATTTGATCCGCGTTTTTCCGATGTAATGAACGGGGCCATGATGCCCTCACCGGTCGTGCATCGAGCAAGGCCGGTCTATTCTCATGAAAAATCCGATTTCCCAACTTTCAAAACTAATGGACCGTCAACCGGGCGATGAAGGTGAAAAATGGAATCGGAGCTTTACCGGGGCACGAGCATGCAACGGATAATGGACGTTCCAAAGGATGGAGCCAAAAAACGTGCCGACTCCATTCTGATGGATCGCTTGCACGCTATCCATCGGCGCACGGACCGGTTGTTTGCGAAGTTGTTGCTGCTGCAATGGCTGGTTTGCGTTCTCCTGGCTTTCACCTTTTCCACGGCCATTTGGCGGCTGGAGCCCGGGGTGATTTGGGGCAATAAACTGGCCTCCGTCCTGGGCGCGGGGCTGCTGGCGCTGTGGCCGGTGTATTGCGTCTCGCGCTTTACGGGGCAGGCGCTATCCCGGCACTCGGTCGCTGCCTGCCAGATGCTCCTTTCGGCCCTCTTGATGCACCTGGCGGGTGGCCGGGCGGAGGCGTATTTCCACACCATTGGCTCGCTCGGGTTGCTGGCTTTTTATCGCGACTGGCGGGTGATTGTCTCGGCGGTGGCCGTCGCCATGCTCGCCTTGTTTGGGGGGGCATTCTGGTATTCCCACGTCCTGCCGGGTATCACCGCCATCAATCCTGCCTACGTTCCACAGCACGCTTCGTGGATAATCTTCGAAGCCGTGTTTTTGGTCATGTTTATCCGCCAGAGTCTGGAGGGTATTCATGATTCGGCGGAGAAGCAGGCGGAGTTGGAGCGATTGAATGCAAAAATCGAACAGCGAATCGCGGAGCGGACGGACGAACTGCAGCAGGAAATCGTGCTGCGAAAACAGGTGGAAGAGGCGCTGAGCCAGGAAAGCAACCTGCTTCGCACGTTGCTGGAGAGTTCGTCCGACAAGATTTACTTCAAGGACGCGAATTCCCGGTTCATCAAGTGCAGCCACGAGCAGGCGCGAAAGTTTCAACTCACCAGCGCGGATGAACTGGTTGGGAAAACGGATTTTGATTATTTCGCCGATGAGCATGCCCGCGCGGCATTGCTGGACGAGCAGGAAATCCTTCGGACTGGCCGGCCCGTGATCGGAAAAATTGAGCGCGAGGTCTCCCGAAAAACGGGCGAAGTAACCTGGGCGCAGAGCAGCAAGATGCCCATGCGCGATCGCGATGGAAAGATCGTGGGAACGCTCGGGATTTCCCGGGACATCACGGTGCAGATGGTCGCTGCCGACCGGATTCGCGAGCAGGCGATGCTCATTGAGAACGCCCGGGATGCGATCATTGTTTCCGATATGGGGGGGCGTATTCAGTCGTGGAACCGCGGAGCCGAGGAGGTGTATGGCTGGAAGACCACCGAGGCGTTGGGACGCCGGATCGTGGATCTCCTGCACGACGGCCAGGAGCCGGAGGCCATCCAGCAGGCCAAGCAGGCGATCTTTGAAAACGGAAGCTGGAACGGCGAACTGAGCGTCCAAAAGCACGATGGAAGCACACTTTACCTCGAGTGCCACTGGACCCTGCTGCGTGATGAGGCGGGCCGTCCCAAATCCATTCTCTCCATCAATACGGATATTACCCGCAAAAAGCAGTTGGAGGAGCAGTTCCTGCGCGCCCAGCGCATGGACTGCCTCGGCTCGCTGGCCGGCGGCATTGCGCACGATTTGAATAATCTGCTCGCGCCCATCCTTCTGGGCATGGATGTCATCAAGGCCCAGTCCGAACTATCGCCGCCCGAGGAAATCCTGGAGATCATGGAAAGCAGTGCCCTGCGTGCGGTGGATATCGTCCGCCAGGTCCTGCTCTTTGCCAAAGGTGTGCGGCCCAACCGGGTGGAGGTGCGGCTGGATGCCTTGCTCGGAGAAATGGATCGCATTCTTTGCGAGACCTTCCCGAAGTCCGTCCGGTTGCAGACGGTCATGTCCGACGACATGCCGATCATCAAGGCCGATCCGACGCAGATTCATCAGGTCATCCTCAACCTGTGCGTGAATGCCCGCGATGCCATGCCCAACGGAGGCTCGCTTTCCGTGGATGTGGAGGCGCTCAATGCCGCGGAAATGCTGGCCGCCAACGTCTCGGGGGTGGAGCCAGGGCCGCATATTTGCATCACCGTCAGCGACACCGGCACGGGCATCCCGCCAGAATTGCTGGGGCGTATTTTCGAACCCTTCTTTACCACCAAGGACGTGGGGCAGGGGACCGGATTGGGACTTTCCACCGTGTTTGGCATTGTGAAAAGCCATGGTGGCGTAGTGACGGTGCGCAGCAAGGTCGGCGTCGGCACCACCTTCCGGGTTTATCTGCCCTCGTTCGCACCGACCCCGACCAGGGCCTGGCCTGAGTTGTCGCCGGATTTGCAGATGAGTGGAAAAGGCCAGTTGGTCCTCGTGGTGGATGACGAGCCATCACTGCTCCTGGTCACCAGTCGCAGCCTGGAGCGCGCGGGCTTCCGGGTGCTTTCGGCCCGTGATGGAGCCGAGGCGATTCGCATTGTCACCCGTCACGGCAACGAAATTGAGTTAGTCCTCACCGATATGATGATGCCGGGAATGGAAGGGCCGTCGCTCATTCGGGAGATCAAGAAAGTCGCGCCCCATCTGGTCATCGTGGGAGCCAGCGGCGGTGGCAGCCGCCATTACGAATCCGACGCCCTGGCTGCCGGAGCCGTCTGCTTCCTGCACAAACCATATTCGACCGCGAAATTACTCCAGACCTTTCATGAGGTGTTGCATGGACAGAATGCGGCCGGTGCAGCGTAGAGAATTATAAAAGCGTTCAAGGGCAGGAGGCACGCAGCCCCTGCCGCGCGCTACCACGTATAATGCACCGTATAGGTCACCGTCTTTTCTTCGTCCGGCTTTAGCGGCACGCGGAACTCAACCGTCTGCGCATCGGTCTTGGTAAAGTCTTGCGACTTGTCGGTGATGCTCCAGTTCAGCCAGCGGAAGAGATGCTCGACCACGCGAATTTCCACCGCCTCCTTCTTGTGGTTCCGCACCGTGATCGCGAAGGATTCGTCCGCGCGGTGCTCGCTTTCATTCACCTTGAAGTCGGTGCGCTTGCGCTCGCCCACCAGATCGAAGCTGTCGCCGGTATAGAGGCGCACCGTCTCATCCTTCGGCGTATGGTCGATGGTGTTTTCGCCGGTGAATTCCATCTGCCCATCCGCATCCCGGGTATAAAAGCGCACCCGGCCCGCGGGCAGGGGCATGCCGAGGTGGTTTTTCTCGGAGTTCTTGAACTCGCGATACACGGCCACTTTTTTATTGGGCTGGTTGTCATAGCCGGGATCGCCGCTGCCATAGGTCATGCCTGGCTGCCAGCCGCCCAGAAACGCGCCGTCGTACACGTAGAGGCGCTGGCTCTCGATCCCGCTCGCACGAATGAACTCGACCTGCTTTGTCTCCTGGTCGCGCAGCGTGGTCGGGCGCGCAATGCTGTAGAGATGAAATTCATCAAAAGCCTTTTCCGTCACCGGAGGCACTTCCGCCGCATCCACGGCACTCATGGCTTTCGCCATCATTACGGGCCGTGATTCCTCCGGTTGGATCTTGTTCACATTCCCCGCCATCAGCTTGATTTTGGCGTCGTTGAAAGTCTTCCCGCTGTTGTTGGTAAAAGTGATCCAGCCCGTGAGGTCGAGCGTGTCGCTCTTTTCCGGGGATACGATGTTATAGCTCGCCTGCCAGGTCAGGCCCTCCGTGACATAGGCGAGCTCCGCATCGAATTTTGCCGCGGCGCTGCTTTCCAGTTTCCACGTCAGCGTCGGGTTCAACACGGTATCGCTGCCGAGCGACGGAAAGATGGGCTGCCCCGGCAGGCCGAACTGCACCTTGCCATTCACTTCGATGACTGGCTGCGGATTGCTCTTGAAGCCGCTGCGGATGATTTTTCCCTGCACCGTTTCATCCGGCTTGTTCGGCTGCTTCACGAAGAAATCAATCGTCTTCCCTTCAAACAGCGACAGCAGGAGCTCCTGCGAGACCGGGTCGTTCCGATAGCTCTGCTCGAGGATGCGCAATTGCGCGTTGCCCGAGGGATCACGCAGGATCACCGAGTCCGGCTCCAGTTGCGAAGTCATCCCGGCATAGGTGACATCATTGACCCCGGTTTTGAGATCCAGCGGCATGCTGTCGCGCACCACCGCGAAGTTTTGATTGTAGATGGTCAGGGCGGGTTGGGCTTGCAGTGCCACCGCACCGGCCAGAAGCAGCAGAAAGGGAAGGGTTTTCATGAGCGTCTTTCCAGAGGCAACGATTCTTGCCGGGAAAATCTTAGGCCAAATTAGCAAAAAGCACCGCTTTTGTTTTCAGAAATCCCGCCTGCGATCGGTCTGGGCAATGTGCCGGAGTCCCGGAGGGACGAAGATAGGAACTGCACTGTAGAAAAGATCAATCCGGTGACGATCCAGCCTTTGGAAGGAAGCAGGAAGCCAGAAATCCAAAAAGGATCATCCGTTCGCCGGTCCCCGCTCTCCTGGCTTCCTGGCTTCCTGGCTTCCTGCTTCATCATTTCTACCCAGCAGATGGGAACCAATTCTGAACCGAACCTAGTCGGTCCAATCCCCCATGTTCTCCCAAAAATCAAAAGCCCGTTCCCGGTTCGGAAACGGACTTTCAATGTGGTGGTGGGTTGGTGGTGAGGGTTTGAGCGGAATTAAAGCCCCGTGATGTCGGTGATCGGCTGGCCGGTGCTGGTGTTGAACGAATAATCCAGCACACCCGCTGCGCCGGCCCCGAGATAGGAACTGTCTCCCGCCAGCGCCAGCTTGGCCGCGTTGATGCCGAAGTTCACGACGCTCTGGATGTAGGCACTGTGACTGAGGTAGCCATTGATCACGGCCAGGGTCGCCGCATTCGAAGCATAGGCCTTCGCCGCCGTCTGCAGGCCGAGGATCACGGCATCGGTGAGGAAAGCGCCCGAGAATTTGCTCACATCCTTGCTGTTGAAGGCGAAAACATAGGCTGCGGATTCCACCGCCGCCTGGGTGATTTCCAGGTATTGCTTGTAGTCCACGCTCACGGCCCCGGTGACGATGGCCGCGACGACGGAATTATTCGCCGTGCTGTTGATCTTCTGCGTTTGCGCCACGGCTCCGGTGACCACCCCGGCCGCGCCGGTGGCGGCTTCCGTCACTACTTTATTCGTGGTCGGGTCATATTCTTTGATCAGCGCGCCTTTCAGCGAGAGCGAGGCGGTGACCGCCGTCTTCACTGCGGTGACGACCGAAAGCGCTTTCGTCGCGGGTGTCGCGGTGGAGCTCATGATGCCGCGGGCTGCCGAAGAGGAGAGCGCCGAGGCCACCGAGGCATCATCGCTGGTGCCGGGAGTCACGTTCGTCAGGGCATCGGTGTAAGCCGCCTGCACTGCCAGCTTGATCTGGGTATAATTCGCCGCCACCTGCTGGCTGACCGCGAGAAGCACAAACGGGTCGGCATTCCGGTAGTCCAGGCCCGAGTTCGGTAGCGTATAGGCCGCATCCACCGCGCGATTGACCGGTAGCTTGCCATCGGCCACCGCCTTGGCCGTCGCCGCCGCCAGTTGATCATAGGAGGCAAAGGGCTTCGCCGTCAGCGACACGCTCGGGGCGATCGTCTTGAGTTCGTTGGCGATGATCGTCTGGTCCGCCGTCAAAGCCCCGATGGCGTGAGCGGCAAAGCCGGTCGAAATGACGAGGAGGGTGGTGAGAGTATTAAAGATGGCGTTGCTTTTCATGGTGGTGGGTCCTTCCGCGTCTGCACGGTGACTCGACTCTGAGAAACCAAAAGCAACCATTAGGTGTATAAAACAACGCTCTGGTTACAATGTGTTACGATCCAGGGGATATGAGGCTGGAACACTGGCGGAGCATGCCGTTTGCTGTCTCGTCCCGGCGTTCACAGGTGCATAAATGTGACGAAACGGTGTATTAACCGATCATTCATTTGTAACGTTATGGATCTTGGGTAAAAGGAGAGGATTTTGCGGCCCCCAAAAATTCCGTAAAATAATCACTTGCCAAAGCGGGGCGCGCTTACCATATTGCCGCCCTCTTTTCCCGAGAGACCCTATCGTCCAGTGGCCTAGGACACCGCCCTTTCACGGCGGTAACACGGGTTCGAATCCCGTTAGGGTCGCCAGTATTCATGAGGGTTTGCTGGCGACTTTGAATTGGGCGTGACAAAAACGTGACAGATCGCCATGTTTGTTGCGTGAAAACGAAGCGGATCGAAATCAAAGAAGGGAATATCTCCGTTCCCATTTACGAGTTCTCCGATGGCCGGTATTGCGTGGACACACTGCTAGGTGAGAAGCGGAAACGAATCACCCGAGCCTCCCTTGATGACGCGAAGCTCGAAGCACGAAAACTTATCGCGCAAATTGCGTCGGGGCGCGCTCACGAGGAGTTGATGACATTGGCGGAAGTGGAGGATTACCGCCTCGCTAAACAGAAGCTTGAGCCATTTGGCGTGTCGCTGCTGACAGCCGTCGAGGAGTGGATTTCAGGGCGAGGCAAAAGCACACACCTTGTCACGAAAACGGTGGCCGAGGTCATCCAGGAGTTTCTCACGTCAAAGCAGGTGGAAGGCGTCAGTTTCTTTCATCTCGAAGACCGCAAGTATCGGCTGAACAGGTTTGCCGAGACTTTCGCGGGGCGCATTGATCGCATTACTGCCCACGAAATCGAAGTTTGGCTCAATGGACTTGGAGTAAGCGCCCGCACACGGAACAACTATCGCAGCGGTGTGCTTCAACTTTTTCGCTATGCGCGAGCCAAGCGCTATCTGCCTCGGAACGAACCAACCGTTGTGGAGGATGTGGCAGCGGCCAATTCCAACGAAGGTGAAATTCAAATTTATACGCCAAACGAATTGAAGCTGTTGCTTTCAAACGCGCCGGAAAAGTTGCTGCCATTTTTTGCCATCGGTGCGTTTGCTGGACTCCGCAGCCAGGAGATTATGCGACTCGAATGGAAGGATATTCGATTTGAACAAGGGTTCATCGAGGTCGCGGCAGCCAAAGCCAAGACCGCCTCTCGCCGTCTTATGCCGCTTCTGCCGGTACTCGCTGAGTGGTTGCAGCCACTTCGTAAAGCCGAAGGCCACGTTGTCGGTTACACGCGCAACGACGTTCTTTCCGAGGCACGGCAACGTTTCTGCAAGACTGGGATCAAAGATGGAAAGAAGACAATTGAATTTGAATGGAAGCCGAACGCCCTGCGCCATAGCTTCGCTAGCTACCGTCTGGCTGACATTAAGGATGCGGCGCGAGTTGCATTGGAAATGGGAAATTCACCTTCAATGCTCTTCCGCAACTACCGCGAGCTTGTGACCGAGGAGCAGTCGAAGGAGTGGTTTTCCATCTTTCCAAATGCTGCGCCGAAATCCCGCAGGAAAGGGCCAAAGGCAAAGCCTGACACAGTTGTCCAAAAGGCGGCCTAGCGCTTTTTGATCAAGAACTGCTCCATAAAATCCTCCAGTTCCTTGATTCTGAAGCGGACCAAATGTGAACTGACCTTGCGAGGATGGATGTGTCCGAGTCGCACCCATTCTTTGAACTGGCTTTCACTTACGGCGAGAAAAGTGCAGGCACCCTTCATGTCCACGTAGCCGGTGAACTCGTTGATTCTTACAAGTTGCCTTTCCACTGCCATGCTCACGGCCTGAATCAAAATGTCATCGGAAATTTCGAGGCGAAGCATTGAGTGAATCTTCTGCGAAAGTAGTGCTCTGAGGCTTTCTCGATGGCGCTATTTTCAGTTATTCGCTTTTCCCCGACGTGTTGCCGGATCGCTTCCGAGCAATCGTTCAAGAAATTCGTAAAGCGCTTCTTTTGAATCAATGGGCGGAAACAAACGCTGGACGCTCACCTTGAGTGCCAGGGCCAAATATAGAAGCTCCAGATCACCCACGCGTTTCGCGCCACATTCAATTTTTGCGAGGGTGCTGCGGCTGATATTAAGACCTGCGGTCTGTAACTGCGTGGCCAGCATGGATTGTGACCAGCCCCGACGATGACGCTGCTTTTTGATTTCCATGCCGACGAGGTTTTTATGGATTCGATTCATAATGGAGAAGGATGATGGGCTTAACTGAATTGAAGGCATTGATTTGGGAGCCGAATGAAGCGGAGCAGTCATTTCCGATGATTCCGCCGGAGTTTTACGATGTTTGCATGCACGGTTTTTCCGGCTTCCACGGGAGGGAGCAATTGAACCACTTCCACGCGCAATGCGGCCGCGAGATAAAACAGCTCGAAATCTCCCACCCACACCAGTTGGGCTTCAATTTTTGAGACGCTGACGCGATCAATGTCCCAGCCAAGAATCTGAAGTTTCGCCGCCAAATCTTTCTGCTTCATGCCTCGCTGGTAACGGATCTTTCGGACTTGTGGCCCGACAAGATTTTTGTGCTCCGCGCTCATTCGGGCACCAGCAGAAGCGAAAACCTTTTATAAGATGCTCCCGTGCGGGAGCTAAATTCATTCGCTGGAGAGAACGCACAACAAACCACCCCGGAAACCCTCGTAAAACCTCTATTTCCGATCCTCCTCGCGCTCGACTCGCGCGGGTTTCATCGGTGGAACAATAGACGGCGGTTTTAGCTCCCGAACGGGCGCACGGCATCCATCACAACCCCTTAAAAACGGATGATCCAATAACGAACAACCGAAACTCATAACCAATCAGCGAAAACGGATTGGCGAGCTGGACACTCGCCAATCCGTAAAAACTTCAGAGCCAGGTTCTGGCAAACCAGCCTCCGCTTAACCGCGAAACAACTTGGCTCTGAGGGTGCGCGAGTCAAGGAAAAATGCCGAGTTTTTCCCACCGGAGGGGTCTGCCCTCATCCCGGCGGAATGAAGAAAAGCGTGATCGTTGCCGGGGCCGTCGTCCCCGCAATGCAGCCACCTGTCGTACCCGATTGATGGGATGGATTCGCAATGTCGCCGAACGCTCTCCGATTTGGGGAGATATTGATTTGAAGGCGTTTTGCGCGGCAACGGGATACAGCCGCGAACATGCGACGCGTGTATTATCAAAGCTCCGCCGGGAATGCGGACTGAAGTTCGAGACGAAGTTGCGCAGGAAACGAGGCGCGAAGAAAAAAACCTGGGGCGTTATCGTCGCGGACCCCGGCAAGCTGCGGTTCGACAGGCGTTCGCTGTTTTATGATCAACGCGGCAACCGGCTGCACAATTACACGACACTGGCGAACGGCGGTGAAAAGATCATGCCGACCATTCTGCTTCCGGCATCGCAACGCCGACCGCGTGGAAGACCA
>Ga0157374_10000094_pt1 | contig 83875 bp, 70 predicted proteins | sample M25metaG_FD_115308 | JGI IMG/M metagenome (GOLD analysis project Ga0157374, IMG submission 115308) | Miscanthus rhizosphere microbial communities from Kellogg Biological Station, Michigan, USA - M2-5 metaG | ecosystem: Host-associated > Plants > Roots > Rhizosphere > Soil | place: USA: Michigan...
GGCAAAAAACTGACCGCGGCCAGGCAACAACCGACTCCGGCGAGAAGACAAAGCAGCAAGCGGTAGCCGCCGATGCGATCAGCAATCCATCCCCCGACCGGGCGCAAGAAACTTCCGGCTAGAACGACCACCGTGGTGAAATCACCGGCGCGGATTTTCGTCAATCCGTATTGATCGAAAGAAGAGGGTCAAGAAACTGGCGAGGCCGACAAAACCTCCGAAGGTAAAGCTGTAAAAGAGACAGAACCAGACAGTGTCGGCCTGCTTGAAGACAGCCACATAATCACGCCAAGCCGGTCGCGGTGGTCGCTTGGGGCTGTCCTTCGCCATTACTGAATAGAGGATAAGCACCGCGGCGACGGGCAGCATCGCCAGCGCAAATGCGTTTGGCCATCCATAGCGCTGGGCGATGCGCGGAGCAAACAGAGTCCCGAGCAACGTGCCGGAATTTCCTGCGCCGGCAATTCCCATAGCGAGTCCTTGATATTCAGGTGGGTACCAGGTTCCTGCCAACGGTAGGGCCACCGCGAAACTGGCTCCGGCAACTCCCAGCAGAAATCCAATGAGATAGAAACTCTGCAAGCTCGATGCGAACCGCCATCCCAAGGCTAAGGGCAGCAGGGTTAGGCTAAGCCCCACAATTCCCGCGCGGCGCGAGCCCAGCACATCACCCAGCACGCCTAGAATGGGGCGAAAGAAGGATCCCGCTAGCAAAGGAAGCGCGACCAGAAATCCTTTTTGTGTGGCAGAAAGCTTGTAGGTTTCGGCGACAAACGGCCCAAGTGGGCCAAGTAACACCCACGCCATAAAGCTGACATCGAAGTACAGAAATGCCGCAATGAGCGACGGCGTGTGGCCAGCCTTACGAAAATCTGAGATCTTCATGCGGACGCTCCTTAGATTCTTCGGGAGAGTCGCCCTCACTCCACGTAGCTGGGACCTTCGCTGGGGGGCAACTCGAGAGCTTTGAAATTTCCAGAAGAAGCGTCCCGGCTTCTACTCTTGTGGCAAACGTCTTGATGCAGGCCGGCATCTCGGCGGGCCTTTGAACACTACCGTTTTGCAGATCGATCTTCCATCCGTGTAGGGGGCAAACGACACTCTCTCCGGTGGCAATGCCATCAGCGAGTGGGCCTCCGCGATGGGGGCAGCGATTGTCCACGGCAAGAAACTTCCCCCCAAGATTGAAAACAGCGATAGAACGATTTCCAATCACGACCTCGCGCCCTTCCCGCAAGGGGATGTCATCGCAGTAGGCAACTTGTATCCATTCGGTGCGTGAGCTCATGCGAGCACCTCCTGACCTGGAGTGATTTGTACGAACTGGGTTGCAGTTCGCAAAGTGTCCCGCTCGAGCCAAGCATCGCTCGAGTGTTCTTTTGACCTGCGTAGGCGTTCACGTAGGGCTTCCTTGGCGGCCTCAGGGGCGTAAATCGTCTCTTTGCGAACCTTCTCGATTCCCCACCGCTCCACGAAGTCGTAGGTGCGTTCCAGATAATTGGCATTTTCGCGGTAGTACTGCAGAAACAGACTGGCAGCATCGAGCGCCTGCTCGGTTGTTTCAACCGTGATGAGCAGATCGGCCTTGCGTACGTTCTTGCCAGCCGCACCTCCCACCACCACCTGCCAGCTACCCTCCTGGCCGACAAGACCGATGTCCTTCACGGTGGCCTCGGCACAATTGCGCGGACATCCGACAACGCCCATCTTTAGCTTGTGTGGGGTGAAAAGGTTTTCCAGGCGACGTTCCAGTTCGATGCCGGTGCTCGTCGAATCCTGCACGCCGAAACGGCAGAACTCTGTTCCCACGCACGTCTTCACCATGCGAATGCCTTTGGTATAGGCCTGGCCCGAAGGCATGCCTAAATCGGCCCAGACCTTTGGAAGGTCCGCTTTCTTCACGCCCAGCAGGTCGATGCGCTGGCTGCCGGTGATCTTCACCATGCGCACCTTGTATTTATCAGCCACGTCGGCAATCCGACGAAGTTCGTCAGGCGAGGTGACTCCACCGCGGATTCTTGGCACCACGGAAAATGTGCCGTCTTTCTGGATGTTCGCGTGGACGCGATCATTGATGAACCGCGCCGACCGATCTTCGTCGTGATCCCCGCACCAGAGCATATCCAGCATGTAGCTCAGGGCCGGCTTGCAGACCTCGCAACCTACCCCGTTTCCGTAAATGTCTAGCACTTCTTGCACCGACTTCAAGCGCTGGCTGCGCAGGATTTCGCGCAGATTGTCCTCCGAAAAAGGGACGCATTTGCACATCGTCTGCTTGGTTTCTTCCTGAAAATCGCGTGCAAGGGCTTTCAGCAATGATTGGCACAGTCCGGTGCAGCTTCCGCACCCGGTGGAAGCCCGGGTGTGCTCCTTGAGTTGCCCCATCGTGCATAAGCCCTTTTCGTGGATCGCCTGAATGATCATGCCCTTGCTGACGCCCATGCAGCCGCACACTGTCACGTTGTCTGACATCTGGGCAACATCCAGACCGGGGTCGCCCGAGCCGTCGGGAAATAGCAATTGCCGGCGCATCGCGCTCAAGTCTTTTTGAGAGCGCAGCCAATCCATGTAGTTGTGGCTATCGCTGGTGTCGCCGACCAGAATTACGCCGGAAAGCCGATTGTTCTTGAGCGTGAGCTTTTTGTAGATACCGAGCGATGGATCTTCGTAACGAATTACTTCCGAGCCATCCACCTTGTCGGTGATCTCGCCGGCCGAGAATACGTCGACCCCCATAATCTTCAGCTTGGTGCCAAGCACCGTGCCTTCGTAGATGGGGCCTTTGTTGCCGGTAATGGTGGCCGCGAGAATCTTGCCCTGGTCGATCAATGGTGCAACAAGTCCATAGCAGACGCCACGATGTTGCACGCATTCGCCAACGGCAAAAATGTCGGGGTTCGAAGTCTCCATATAGTCGTTGACCACGATGCCGCGCTTGATTTCGAGCCCGGCTTTTTCGCCCAGGGTGACATTCGGCCGAATTCCAGCGGCAATTACCACAAGATCGGCAGCGATGCTCCCGCCCCCCTTGAACTCCACGCCCGACACATGTCCATTGCCGAGAACCTTGGTTGTGCTGAGACCCAGTAAGACGGTGATCCCCATCTGGTTCATCTTGGTGGCGAGATATCCGCCGCCTGTCGGATCGAGCTGGCGCTCCATCAGCGTTTCCATAAGGTGGACCACTGTGACATCACAACCTTGGATTTGCAGCCCACGTGCAGCTTCGAGGCCCAGGAGTCCGCCCCCAATAACTACAGCTTTCAACCCGCCCCGCGCACGCTCCAGCAATTGGCGGGTGTCATCGAGGTTGCGGAATACAAAGACGCCATCCTTCCTCACATCTTCGATCGAGGGAATGAGGGGCATGCTTCCGGTCGCGAGCAACAATTTGTCAAACGCGGTGATGCTGCCGTCGTCGCCGGTAACAATCTTCGCAACCGGATCCACGTCAACAATGCGAAGACCGAGCCGCAAGTCGATGTTGTTTTTCTCGTACCACTCGAGACCGTTCAGAACGATGTCATCCGCCGACTTCTCGCCCGCAAGCACAGAAGAAAGCAGAATGCGGTTGTAGTTAACGTGAGTTTCGTCGCCGAAGATGGTGATCTGGAACTTCGGGGCATGGCGCAAAATCTGCTCAACGCAGGCCACGCCTGCCATCCCATTCCCAACCACTACTAGCTTTTCCACGCAATCACCCCCATTTGGCTGGGAAGGGAGTGCGGGCTCGCCTTAGACATGGCCATTTCTCCGTCCGCGATTTCGCGCTGCCACTTCGTTCAGCTCGACACGAACCGCACACTGCTTGTAATTCGGTTCCCGCGAAATCGGATCAAATGCACTTTGGGTGACCTGGTTCGCGTTTGTCTCGAAGAAGTGAAAAGGCATGAACACCTGCCCTGGAGCCACGATCTCGGTGATTCGCAACTCCAGGTTCTGCACACGTCCCCTTCGCGAAATTACGTCCACCCGATCGTGCGGTTTGAGCCTCAGGACCTGGGCATCGCGTGTGTTCATTTCCAACCACGCGTTCGGCGACATGCGTTCAAGGATTGGCACCTTCCCGGTTTTCGTCCGCGTATGCCAGTGTTCAACCGTGCGCCCGGTGTTGAGCACGAGTGGAAATTCGCGGTTGGGCTGTTCGGGGAAGGGTTTCCATTCAATCGAGAACAGCCTGGCCTTGCCATCTTCAGTTTGAAATTGCCCGTCGGTATAGAGGCGTCTGGTGCTGACCTCGGTTGAGCCCGCAGGGAAGGGCCACTGCAGGCCGCCGCAGTCTTCGAGCATCTGATAATTCATTCCGGAGTAATCGCAGAGCCGTCCGGCGGAGACCCGCCTCCACTCATCGAAGGCATGCATTGGGGAGCTCCACCCCGGGAATAATTCCTCGCGACAGCCAAATCTGTTGGCCACGGCGAGAAAAATTTCGAAATCAGATCTCGCTTCTCCGGGAGGATCGACTGCGCGGTTCACCTTGCCCACCCGCCGCTCTGAGTTCGTGTAGGTGCCTTCTTTTTCCCCCCAAATGGCCGCCGGCAGCACGAGATGAGCAAGTTCCGAAGTTGGAGTGGGATGATAACCGTCCTGCACCACCAGGAAATCCAGGGTTTCTAGCCCCTGCTTGAGCAGGTCAAGGTTGGGAAAGGAAACGATCGGATTGGTCGCGATAATCCACAAGGCACGAACCTTCTGCCTGACCGCCGCTTCAATGATGTCGGGATAAGCGAGTCCGCGCGATGTGGGAATACGATCGATAGCGACATTCCACAGTTCCGCCAATTCTTTGCGGTCTTTCGAGTCTTCGAACTTGCGATATCCGGGAAGGCTCGAAGTGAATCCCGCCTCGCGAGTGCCCATTGCATTGCACTGGCCGGTGATAGAAAAGGGAGACGCTCCCTCGCGTCCGATATTTCCTGTGATCAGCGCAAGGTTGTTGATCGCATTAACGGTCTCAGCCCCTTGTGTGCTGTGGTTTACCCCCATGGTCCAGCCGACCAGTGCGGCCTTGGCGTTGCCATACAGAAACGCGGCGCGAAGAATGAGGTCTTCACTGAGCCCCGTGATCTGGGAGACATGTGCCGGCGTGTAGGCGGCCACGAACGCTTCCAGCTCTGCGAAGCCGGTGGTGTGATTCTCAATGTAATCGCGATTGATCATCCCGGTGCGGATGAGCACGTGGATGATTCCGTTAATAAGCGCGATGTCCGACCGTGGCTTGAGCGGAAGAAACAGGTCCGCCATCATCGCGGTCTTGGTCACCCGTGGGTCGGCAACGATCAGCGTTTTATTTCGATTGGCTTCAACGTGCTGGCACAAAATCGGGTGATTGTCGGCGATGTTTGCGCCAATGAGAAAGATGACATCGGCCTTTCGTAGATCTTCGTATGTGCCCGGCGGGCCGTCGCTGCCAAACGATCGTTTGTACCCGGAAACTGCGCTGGCCATGCACAGGGTCGTGTTGCCGTCGTAGTTCTTGCTCCCCAAACCCAGTTGTACCAGTTTGCCCAGCGTGTAGAATTCTTCGGTGACAAGCTGTCCAGTGCTGATCACCCCCAGAGAATCCGAACCATATTTCTCTTGTACGGCACGGAACTTTGCAAACATCAAATCAAGTGCCTCGTCCCAGCTGACGCGCTTCAGCCTGCCGTTTTTACGAAGCAGGGGGTATTTGGCCCGGTTCGGCGCTTCGAGAGTATGGTGTTCGCTGAGCCCTTTAGGACAAAGCTTTCCGAAGTTGACTGGATGGTTCGGATTGCCGCGCACGGCAATCGCGCGGTTATCCTTCACACCGACGAACATTCCGCAACCAACCGAACAATATCCGCAGGTCGTCGAAACCCATCGGTCGGGAATCTTCTGCGCCGATGTGTAGCCGTGTTCGGGATCAGTGCCGTAGGCGTACTCTTCGGCAAGAATGTCGAGACCGATTTGGCGCTTCACGCTCTTCATCCGGCCATCTCCATCCCGCTGGCGATGTAAGAGGCAGCGATATTCTTGGGCACGACGCTTACATAAAAGAGGTAGCGCCCAAGAAGTTCTCCTCCTAGTGCGAGCGCGAGCGCCAAGGCAAGCCCAAGGTGAGCAGCCGAGAGCAACGGCAACGCGATTCCGCCAGCAACCAGAAGCGCGCCGCGCAAAAGAAATCGAGAAGCGAGAACTGTCGAGAGCAGGCGGGCCGTCGACTGCCGTTCAAAGGATTCCGACGCATTCAGCCTTAAGAATCGCAGGGCATTGTTCAGCAGCTGCGCCGAAGCGCCAGCGACGGCAATCAGTGCCAGTAAACGCCCGGAACCCGCACTGATATTTGCTGCGAATAAAGGGCCGAGGATGGAGGCGGTCAGAAAGAAGTCAGCAATCGTGTGTTTGCTGTTCCATGCAGGACGCGCGCGCACCAGATAAATGCATGCGCTCGCAGTAATTCCGCCGGCACCGAGCAGGGCGGTTAGCCCTCCCAGCGCCGAACTGGAAGCCAGTTTGAGCAACAAGGAACCTGCATATGCTCCTGCCATCCCGGAGAAGAGGCCGAACATCAACACTTCGCGGCTCAGCCACGAGCGCTTCCACATCTTCAGTGCCCGGTACGCATGAATGGGCCGCCCGAGGTGCATCGTCGAAGCCCCCAGGGCGAGTCCTCCCACCGTTAGGGACCCAATTGCGGCGATGGTCAATCTGCCCGGCGCGCCCAACAACTGCAACAGCCAGATCGCGGCAAATGCCCCGACTGAAAGCTGCGTGAGCACCGTCATTACCACCAGTGGCCAGTGCGGGTGCTCTGGTCTCACGCGCCATGCATCGGCCTTGCGCGTGTCAGGCGGAAGTTGCTCCGGCAATGTGATTCGGGTGGTCGAAATACTGTCGTCAGCTGAAGGCAAGCCCGGAGCATTCGCGTTTTCCGAGTACTCGCGTTTCCACTCTTCGACGTTGACAATCTCAATCCGGATTGCGCCTTCCGGACAGGCATTCACGCATGCTGGCTCGCGGCCATCCGTCAGGCGGCCATAACACATATCGCACTTGCCAACTACGCCGCGCTCGGGATTGTATTGCGGTACGCCGTAAGAACAATTCCACGTGCAGTATTGGCACCCGATGCAGGCCTCGGCGCTGTGTTGAACGATTCCAGTAACCGGGTCTTTCTTGTATGCCTCCACTGGGCAGCCGATCAGGCAGGAGGGCTCCAGACAGTGATTGCAGCCCATCGAAAGGTAGGAGCGTTGCGTGTTGGGATAGAAGCCGCCCTCGATTTCTCCCACTCGCCGCCAATTGATGGATGCCGGATTTCCATTCTGTTCGTTGCAAGCCACCATGCAGCACTTACAGCCGATGCATTGCGTCATGTCAAAATGAAATCGGTATTGCTCCCCAGGTTGGAGCGCGCGTTCGGGAATTCGAGGCGCCGAAATCGTCGAGGAGATCTGGTAGAGCGGCTCGTCAGCTGCAGGTGAAGCCTGACGGCTCATCACAAAGGAATAGCCGCCTTCCCGCGCGCGCTCGATGAGGGGCAAAGTGCTCATGTTCCTCCGCTATTCGAAAGACACGAAAACTGTTTCAGCAAAAGCTGATTCTCCCGGCCAAACGGGAGGCGAATTTATTCCGCAACTTAGCTTTCAGGTGGATACGGCCCGGTATCCCTGGGACTGCTCCGCAACATCTGGGTTTCGGGCCTCGAACAGGGAGGCGGCTTGCGGTTGAACTCTCGACCTGAGAGTCCAACTCTTTTAGCGCGGATCACGAACCTGGTTTCGAATCACCGGGTTAGACCCTCGCTCTGTGACTGACTCAGTTGTAGCGAACCCAAAAAACCTTTGGAAATTAAAAAATCTTTTGCGGATGATAACTGAAATCGCAATCGCTATTTCCCTTGCTTTCCGCCTTCCGGATAGGAGACACGCCCCTAGGAGGCGGATTCCCAAATGCACCTCATCAGTTTTTTGAATTGGGTTACCAACGATTTTCTGTGCTAATTAACGAACAACGCGACGAACTGGAGAAGCTACTTTGAGCAGCGTGCGGTCCCGAATCTTAGCGGAAAAAAACGAACTCTTCCCCGTGTTTCTCAAACTCACGAGCGAAAGGTGCCTGGCCGTAGGGGCGGGCAAGACTATGGAAGAAAAGATTCCAACTCTGCTCGCATGCGGAGCGCGAATTACCGTGGTAGCTCCGAGCGCGACGCCGAAGATCCAGCGCTGGGCACAGGCGGAGAAGTTAACCTGGATCGAGCGCCGTTTTGATTCGCACGACCTCGACGACATATTTCTCTGCGTGGTCTCCACCTCGTCGAAGGCGACAAACCAGTTGATTTTTGGGCAAGCGCAACAGCGCGGAATTTTATGCAATGTGGTTCATGATGGCGCCTTCTGCAACTTCTACTATCCTGCCGTCGTGAAGCGCGGTCCGCTGCAGATCGCCATTTCTACTGCGGGGCACTCTGGCGCTCTGGCAAAGCGTCTTCGTGAGGAACTGGAACGTGAATACGGCCCTGAGTGGGAGAATTGGTTGCGCTGGCTGGGGGAGGCCCGCTCTGCGCTCTACGATGATGCTCTCTCGCCACGTCAGCGCCGCACCATGCTCCACAAGCTTGCCAGCCGCAAAACCCAGGAGGAGATGTTTCGTCGCTGGGGCGTGCCACAGAAGGCAAGGCCTTAGAGGTCCGTTTCAGTCAGATTCCACTCGTCTGTCGGGGAGGCGTAAGCGGAGGTACGACTCGGGGCATTTTCGCTGGTTCCAGCTTGCAGGAGAGAGCTCCACCTCTCAGCTCCCTCACGAGCACCGAACAATCAGCATAGTTTGGTCGTCGTCCTGTTTCCCGAATTCTAGTGCAGCCGCGCGCATGCTGTTAAAAAGTTCAGGTAGCGTCTGCCTTGCTGACCTGCCGAGCACTTCCTTTAAGGGCCCGATTCCCATTTCTTTTCCGCTTCTGTCAAATACCTCCGTCAGTCCGTCGGTAAGGAGCACAAAGACATCGCCGGTTCGACAGGCCACTTCCGTCGAGTGAAAGGTCTGGTCCGGAAGAATTCCCCATGGCAGATCGAGGGCAGCATATTCCCTCACCTCCCCGCAGGACTGCACGTAGTGAAGCAAAGGAAGGTGGCCTGCCAGTGAGAGGCTGAGAATCCGTTCACTGAACCGTAGAACTCCAACCGTGGCGAACATGTTGGGCGTCTTCAGGGGGTACAGGGCACGATGCACTTCCGCTAGAAGTTCCGTTGTGGAAGCGTCCCCCAGTCGGCTGCGCACGGCTGCTTTGAACATGGCCATCAGCAATCCGGCGGGGACACCGTGGCCAGAGACATCCGCCACGTATCCCGTCCAGGACTCCCCATCCTCGGTAACGTCGACTAAATCGCCGCCCACCTCTCCGCTAGGGACTGAGACTCCGTAGATTTCAAACGATCGAACGGTCTTGTGAATGGGCGGCACCAGCGCGCGATGAATTTCGGCGGCCATAGCAATTTCGTTGTGGGCTCGAAAGTAGCGTGCACCCTGACTGCCAAAAAAAACCGCGAAAAGCAGATAGCCTAGGGATACCGAAACGATCCCAATGACCCCAAGTACCTGAAGCTGCCGGTGCAGGGGGGAGCCAACAGCAATCAGTTGCGATCCCTTGTGATGTGCGCCGAGGAGAGAGAACAGAACGGTTTCAGACAGTAAGAGCACTGGGATCACCCAGTACCGTTGCGAAATCCAGAAGGCTGCGTAAGCAACCGCGAATCCGCCCACGATCACAATGTTCAAGAAGATCTGGACCGGGGAAAGGTAGATGGTGTGCCTCAGTGAGTCCAATACGCTGGCGGAGGCAAAAAGCGAGAAAACGGCAGAGTAAAAGCAGAGCCTCATCGTCCGTGGAGTTGATTTCCATACTTTGCGCCGTCCCCCGGACGGGGAACCACTGTATACGCGTTCGAGAAGACTCGCCATCGAGGTACTCTCCTTTTTGTTTGCATGGTATACGTTGTGGTCGTTTCGGCAAACTCTGCAGGCGTGGAGTCTGCATTCCCGGAAGGCAATTTCAACAGCCGCTGCAAAATTCGGTTTCCGGAAGGGAACTTGGATGGCATCTAGCATGAACGTTTTGACCTCATGTCTTGCTGCAAGCCGGTGTCCGGGTTGTCTCCTGGCCCATTGCTGAACCCACTGGCACAAACCGAGCGCTGATTCGTATTGCCCAGTCAACGAGACGATCTTGGTAGATATCGAAGACAATGGCCACGGCATGGCCTTGGAGAAGCTGACGAAAACTCCACAGAATCCTGACTACAGGAGGCGAAAAGGGAAAGAGGTGGAAGCGACGGGGTTGAAATCCGCGCCAGGAAGTTGCCGTCAGGAAAAAGACATGATTAAGCCACTTTTTGGCTTGCACCAGGCAGTTCAGCTTCCATCGCCGCCTCAGCGCGCAAACTCTGGAGATCGCGCGAAATCGTTGCGACGGCGCGAGTGCGGCCATCTTTCTTGTAGGTTACAGCGCAATCACGCGCATCGAGGCTTCCGTCCATTTGAACAGCATCCCACTGCTCAGCGTGACCGACGTAATTGATCGTCACGTCATAATGCTGGCTCCAGAAGAAGGGGACCGCATTGAACTGGTGGCGACCGCCGAGCATATTCTTCGCCGCGGTTTGGCCCTGTCGTTCGGCGACTACCCAATGTTCGACGCGAATTCGTTCCCCGGTGTGCGGATCAGGCCAGCGGGCGGCATCGCCAGCGGCGAAGATTCCACGCACCGTGGTCTCGAGGAACTCGTTTACGGCGATGCCGCGATCTATGGCAAGTCCGGCTTGTTCAGCCAACGCCAGTGATGGACGCACACCTACACCCAAGACGAGAAAGTCTGTGTCCACAGTTGTTCCGCTACTCAATGTGACGGTGCGACCCTTAATCCGGGTAACAGTCTCGCCCAAATGAAACCTTACGCCATGAGCTTCATGCAGTTTGCGGATAAAGAGTCCAAGTTCCGGCCCCAATACTCGTTCTAGCGGCTGTTTGTCGGGCGCTACTACATCCACAGCGATTCCACGCGCGCGCAACGACGCGGCAACCTCCAAGCCGATGAAACTGGCGCCTACAACTACTACGCGCTTGGCGGACGCTGCTTTGGAAATGATGGCTTTGCTGTCGGCGAAAGTACGTAGATAATGTACCTGAGAATCAGAAGCGCCTTCGATCTCTAAATGCACCGGGTCCGCTCCGGTCGCCAGCAAGAGAGCGCCAAACTCGAGCGCTCTGCGGTCTTCGAGCAGAATTTGCTTTCTCTTCGTATCCAGGGACGAGACTCGCGAATTGAGGAGAAGGTCTATGTTCCGTTCGCGATAGTAGTCGGACGAGCGCAAGGGGACCCAATCCTCTTGGGCCGTGCCGGCGAGATAATCCTTCGAGAGATTGGGACGATCTACTGGGGGAGAGTCGTCTGAACTTACGATGGTAAGCGGCCCAGAGTAACCCTCGCGCCGCAGCATATCAGCCGCCGCCAGACCCGCAGCCCCTCCTCCAACGATTACAACTGAACTAGGAGCGTTCGGCACGGGGGTGGGAGCAGGAGGTGTGATCTTTTCGCGAACGAAAATCATGTCCCCGACTCGTTCCACCCGCCAACAGGAAATTGGATCAAGAGCGGGAGCTCGAACAGCTTCGCCAGTGCGTAGACTAAAACACGCATGGTGCCAAGGACAGCGCACTGTGTCTTGTACAGTCAACCCATCTGCAAGCGGCCCGTGATAGTGAGTGCAGTGTGCACCCACCGCGAAGAACTCCGCGCCACGTCGCACCAGCAAAACGTCTTCTCCGTCTATCACTCCCAGCAGCTTGGCGTCGTCCGGCAGGCTGGTGGCGGAGATTCCTTGTTTCAAATCAGGCATCCTAGGATCATTCATACTCGGTACCTCAGTGAGTGCTGGTCATTTTACCCCTACCGCGAAACATCTCCCGCCGCACCGATATCTGGTCCGCCTTTCGCTTGGAACTGGCTGCCAGGCTTCAAGATTCTCGGGTTAGATGCCGGCTTCGGGAAGTAGAAACGGCTATTACCAGTATTTCACCAGGCATCGTTTCATTTCTGCACAGCTGCGCTCCTGTGGAATCAGAGACCATGGCGGAAGAGTCCGGCAACATCTGGGTTCTAGCGACGGGGGTCGCTCAAAGACTTGCATGAAACGGGCTTTCAGGCGCTTGTGAGCTGTGTCCGTCAACGCCATGGGGTAGTGCAAGAACTTGTACCTTCTCTCGGTTGTGCAATACTGACGTGAGCGTGATCTTCTTGTCGGGGCCGATTGGAGCGGGAAAGACAGCCGTTGCAAAGGCGCTCTCTGCGCAGCTCCCCACCTCTTTCTTACATCGAGGGCGACACATTCTGGTCCTTTATTCACAAAGATGGGGAACGCGGCTTGCGGGACAATTTTCCAGTGCTGGTACGCTCGATGACAGCGGCGGCGGTTCCGTTTGCGCACTCTGGCTTCCGGGTCTTGATCGACTTCTCAATACCACCCACTTACATCGAGACGGCACGCAAGATCCTGAAGGAAGTATCGTTCGATTTTGTCCTGTTGAGGCCTAGCTTCGAAGTTTGCGCCAAGCGCGCTGCCTCACGACAAGAGGGGGCGATACGAGACTACGTGATGTTGAAGAACTTTTACGCGCGCTTTGAAGAAGGAGCCATCGAACCAATTTGTGACGACACTGCTGACCCGGAGTCGTTGGCCCGCCTTATCGTCGATGGGTTGAATCAAGGCCGGTTTCGAGTGCTCTAATTTTGCCCGCCGTTTTCGAATTATTTTCGCCACGGCCACTTCTTGATTTCCCTTCGACCCAGAGGGTCCGGGCGATCGGGCTAGTCTGCAATTCGGCAGGCTCTCATGCTTTGCATGAAGTGATTGGACGCTGGTCAGACCTCTGCTATCCAGTATCGCCGGCAAATCACGCTGGGTTCTCAGAGGGGCGATGGTGGTATAGCTACTCGGGCCGAAGGGATTCCTGGCATGCGGAATCGAGGGGGATGGCCGCCGATCCATCCTCTATTTACTTCTGGAGCGGCGGCCTCCTGGTGGTCGCAGTCAACCTTCAAGACACTCAGGTCGCACCAGCCACGGGACTGGGGCTGTCAATGGGGTTGTGCCGTTTGTGGCTGTTGCGTTGAGGCTGTCGGGGGTTGCTGATTGGTTTTCATTGTTGCTGGCTTTACCGCTGGCGCGCTTGCTGTACGCGCGACTGGTTTGGGGGGCCCGGTCGCCGGATGAGCAGTGTTTGCTGTATTGCTCGGTGTCACGTTCGTTCGGGTTGCAGCCTGCACAACCGTGGGCTGCGTGGTTTTCGATGTGCTCGCGGCTTGGATTGTATTGGGCTGCGCCACCGGCGACACAGGCTGCGCAGTTGGGAGAGCTGGCTGCACTGCATTCACTACTGCCGAATTCCCAGCACTGGCCTCGCAGGGAGCAGTTTGCGAGCTCTGTGCCGCATTCTGCTTTTTGCGGTGCCATAGAGAAGAAACAGCATTGATCGCATTGGTTGCGTTCGAAACCGCGTTCGATGCTGTTCCACTTCCTTGTGCTAGGGATCCCGCAGTCCCGCAGGGATTGGACAGCGCACCGGAAATCGAATTCGACGCTCCGCCCAGCCCGGCGGCGTTAAACGTCGGGGAAGAAGCTGCGATTCCGTTGCGCAGCCCGTCGTAGTGCAGTGGAAACTCGCCGCCGAGCGTGTGCTGATTGCCTTCAAAGCTGTTGATCTCGGAGATTGCGAAATCCAGTGTAAAAACAAACCCGATCAATTGAGGCGAGCCCTGCTGTACGTATTCAAACTGCGCATCTCCCCAAGCTCCGGGTCGCAGCGTAAAGCGCGGATCGAAATTATTTCCGGCTACCAGTCCGATTCCGAGGTAAGCATTGGCACCCCACGGCACCGAGCGGTTCCCCCGATCGTCGGTCGCAGTTCCGGATTGATTGACGTAACCCAGAATCAGCTGCTGATTGGTCTTGTTCTGAAAGCGAACTGTCATATCCAGGATTCGCGCCTTATATACGTTGGTGCTCACGCGGAAGCTGGTAATGGTTGCGGCGAAGTCCTGGGTTTCTTGACACAGCGCGTTGTTGCCGCAGATCATCGGCGGTCCTTGCTGCATTTGCCCCGCTTGACCCAGTGCTTGCGGTTGAGATTGTATTTGGGCTTGCGGTTGTGCCTGTGGTGCGCTGGTTTGCTGCATTTGGGCCAGAGCTAGGGATGCGAACATCGGCAGAAGGGTGGCGGCAACAATTCTCAAAATGCTCGTCGTGATGAAGTGGCGCATGTTCAATTCCTCCATATATCGGCGCTCAGTCGCGCTCGGTTGAAGTCTTGTGTCGATGACATTTTCAAGCTGCGGCTCGGTTCGAGGCTGCCGGTAACTCGATCGCAGCCGACCGTGCCAGCAGGAAGTTCTTGAGTGCAATTGCCGCCAGGTAGAGACTTGCCGCGGCAGCCAAATATGCTCCGTAGGCGGTCGAAATGGCGTTCATCATTTCCTCTTGCGCTTGGCGTTGGACTTCCCCCAAGGGCCCTTCGGCGATGCCGCCGACCGCGCTGTGAACGGTACTGCGCACCATGAGCGCGATGAAAAGCATGAACAGGATTGGCAAAATTCCCGCCAGCGAAGCCCATTTGTCTCTCCAAGAGAAATGAAGAAATGGGCCGGCGAGGGCAAGGAGCGCAAGCAGCCCGTAGACGCCGGCGCTTGCACCACTGCGTCCCTGCGCCAAGGTCTCCACCGTGTTTCCCGCATTCACGAAGCCAAGCACTTGCCAGAACGTAAGCGACTCTTTGCCGAAGAGTCCCTGGATCGTCATTGTCGGCAGAAATAGCCAGCTGATAAGGATCACACCGGTAGCGATCAAAAGAGGGGCGCCAAACCGTGCGACGGCGGTCGAAACCAGCACGCCACTTTTTTCTTTGGCGGCTTTCATGACGGCTTCCGCCTGCTCCCTTGCGATTTGCGACTCGGGGATGGGAATTACGCTCAGGATGGCGAGGTCCGGCGCGAATTCCACCAGCACGTGCATCCCTGGCTTGGGCGGATCGGGGGACTTCCATCTGCCTTCAAGGCTGAATTGGTATTGGGCGCCGTCCACGGAAAGCAATCCTGGGCCGGCGCTCGTATCGCGTAAGACTTTGCCGCGTTTTGTCATCTTTCCTCCGAAACCTGAAGAGTTCAGCGAACCTGCCCCGGGGCAAGGCGGAAACGAAGGCCACAGTCGTTTCTTTTTCATCGCCGGACGCGAGCCGCTTGTGGCAGAATGTTGGCTCGTTCGTGGGCCTTTGTTGGAAACAACTTGCAGCACCTTGCCGTTTCGTGTCCTGACGAAATTCTTAAGAACTCTAAAGAGGACCTAAGTCGGTGAATTTTCAGGGGAGTACCGGCGCAGCCCAAGAGACTTCCGGTCGCGTATGGCGATTTGCGGATTACGAATTCGACGAATTGCGGCGTGAATTACGCACCCGCGGAAAGCCAGTTGACCTCGAAGCGAAACCTCTGGACATTCTTCTACAACTTTTGTTGCATGCCGGAGAGGTGGTCACGAAGGAGGAATTGCTAGAGTCCGTCTGGCCAGATGTGATGGTCGTGGATGGATCGCTGGCCACCGCCGTTTCGAAACTGCGCAAGGCGATGGGCGGCGAAGAGCAGTCACCGGTGATTACGGTTCCGCGGGTGGGGTATCGGCTCGGAGTTCCGGTTTACTGCAAGACGCTGGCCGCCGCGGCAGGACCCGAGCTGGGTTTCAAATCAGGTGACCTGGTGCCCGGAAGAGAACAATGGCAGTTACTGAAAGCGTTGGAGCGATCGGGATCGAGCGAGGTTTGGATTGCAGAGAATCCGAAAACCCGGGAGCAACGGGTTTTCAAGTTTGCTGCCGACGGTGTTCGGTTGAAGGGACTGAAACGCGAGATTACAGTATCGCGTTTCTTGCGGGAATCGCTTGGAGAGCGCCCAGAGTTTGTACGGATCCTTGAGTGGAACTTCCAGACCGCGCCATTCTTTCTGGAGAGCGAATACGCTGGCCCGAACCTGGCGGAATGGGCCGAAGGACAAGGGGGCATCGGGAAGGTGCCCGCGACACTGCGCCTGCACTTGCTGATCGATGCAGCCAAGGCGATCGCCGCCGCTCACAGCATCGGTGTTCTGCACAAAGACATTAAGCCAGCCAACATTCTGGTTGTGCCGGCGAAGGCGAGTGCCGGATGGCAGATTCGCATTGCCGATTTCGGCAGCGCATCTCTTTTTGATCCTTCGCGCCTGCAGGCGCTAGGTATCACGAACCTTGGTTTCACGCAGACCACTTCAGCCGATGCCTCTCTTTCAGGGACGCTGATGTACTTGGCGCCAGAGGTGCTGGCGGGACAATCCCCGAGCGCAAGCGCCGATGTTTATGCGATGGGCGTGCTGCTTTATCAGTTGGTAATCGGGGACTTCCGCAAACCCCTCGCCCCCGGCTGGGAAGCGGAAGTGCAGGACCCGATCTTGCGCGAAGACATTGCTGCTGCAGCTGCTGGTGACCCCGCAAAACGGCTGAGCAGCGCAGCAGAGCTTGCCGAGCGCCTGGAAACGACTGAGCAGCGGCGGGTTCGACGCAACGAATTGGAATTTGCTCATCTTCGTGCTGCGACCGCAGAACGCAAACTGGCTGAAGCCCGGGCGCGCAGGCCTTGGGTGGTGCTCGCGCTGGTCGCCCTCGCGGCAGGTCTTTCCGTAAGCTTCACGATGTATCGCAAGGCGGCGCAGGAACGCGATCACGCCGCAAAACAGACCGCCATTGCTGATTCAATCAACCAGTTTCTTTCGAACGATCTGTTGGGGCGCAGCAACCCTTTTCTAAGTGGGAGATCCAGCGAATCTTTGATCGATGCAATCGAGCAGGCCTCACCGGCAATCGATCGCCAGTTCACGGATGAGCCATTGGTCGCAGCCAGGCTTCATCAAACCATCGCTCGAGCGCTCGACAATCGAACCAACTACCCTGCAGCTCGGCAGGAATATGACCGCGCCGCTGCGCTCTTCAACCAGACCGAAGGAGAACTCTCGCAAAACGCCATTATTGTGCAATTACAGCGAGCAACACTCGAAGCGCGAAGCTATGAGAAAGACAGTCTGGCGCTTTCGAAATCAATTCTTGATAAACAGGAGGCGTTCATTAAGCGCCTTCCGCATCCTCGTTCTGACCTGCCGGTCTGGCTGGCCTCTGCACGCGGCATGATCGACCTGATCGATAACAATGCAAAGGGCGCAGCCAAGAACTTCGGTGACGCCGTTGCGGCAGCCGAAGTCTTACCCATGTTTGACGAGAGTGCACGCCTGACATTTAAGCAGCGGCTGGCCTTCTCCTACATTCGTCTGGGAGATGGAGCCAAGGCGGAACAGCTTTTTCGGCAACTGATCGAGGCCTTTACCCGGGTGGCTGGTCCGGACAGCCCCAATGTGCTTCGTGTTCGCCTGAATCTCGCGCAGGCCTACATGGTCCAAAACAAGCACCGTGAAGCCGTCCAGGAAACCAATGCTATTTACCCCCAATTCGTGTCGCGCCTTGGTCCCGACCATGAGCTCACGATGCAGCTGCTTACCACACGGGCACAGTCGGAAGGCAGCCTCGGGATCTGGAATGACGCGATCCGCGATGACATGGCGATTTACAACCTAGCCGTCAAGAAACAAGGGCCGATGTCATTTTTTGCAGTCGCGACGCTTTCCGACGGCTGCCTGGCCATGTGTCGCTCCGGCCACTATGTAGAAGGCGAACTAAACGCCCGCAAAGCGTACGAGTCCTCTGTTAAGGCATTTGGCCCGAAGGCCGGACTCACCGGTGGCACCGCATCGACATTGGCCGCATGCCTGATCGGGCTGAACAGGCTGGATGAAGCGTCCAAGCTACTTGATCAGATCGACATTCCGGCCGTCTCGCAGCTCGCAGGCGATCCCGATTGGGGAGCAGGAGTTACGATCCTACAAGCCGAAGTCGCTTACCGCCGTCACGATTACCTGCAGGCCCGCAAGCTCGCCGACGCGGTAACGCCAGTTTTTACCCGAGACAACGCCGAGGCATACCAACGAAACACGCTCCAAACCTTGCAGGGCGAGTTGGCAAAGGCGCAAAACTGAAACATTTCTGTTGGTGCGGGATGTGATAGAACCTGGGGTAGGCTCCATATGAATTGGCTGATCTGGGCACTCCTGTCCGCATTCTTCGCTGGACTGACCGCGATTCTGGCAAAGATCGGAGTGCAGGGGATTGACTCAAATCTTGCAACTGCCATTCGTACTGTTGTGATCGTCGTGTTCGCATGGACGGTGGCCCTTTTCACCAACCAGCAACCATTTCGTGACATTGGGGGAAGGACCTGGCTTTTTCTCGGGCTCTCAGGACTCGCAACGGGCCTGTCATGGCTTTGCTACTTTCGGGCCTTACAGTTGGGTGAGGCATCGCGCGTTGCTCCCATCGACAAACTCAGCGTGGTGGTTGCAATCGCTCTGGCAGCAGTGTTTCTCCACGAACGCTTGACCTGGCACCATTGGGTAGGTGGAGGCCTGATCTTGGCAGGCGCGCTTACCCTTGCCCGATGAGTCCGGCATGGCGATTTTGACCCCGCGAAGGTTGGCGATATTGTTCGAGCGAGATATTTTCACGGGGCGGCACAGGCGCCGGTAGCGATTTAACAATGCCGCCCGGTGCGACGCCTTATAGTGAGTAGGGCGCTATGCCGAAAGATCGGTGCAGTGGTAAGAGGAAAAAAGTGAAACGTAGGTTCGGGCGCCTTGTTGCCGCAGCTCGATGGCGTGAAGATAATTCTAGGCTGCGCGGTCGACCATCTCGCAGTGCGGGCATGAACATCTGAAAGAGGGAGTGTTTGGAACTACGGAATGACCGCACTTGGTACAGACAAGCGTGCCACTGGATCGAGAAAGCAAAGGACGGAAATCATCGCCGATGACGCAATAGGGACAGCGAACGATTTCCGGAATGGTTCTCAGCATTCCGTCAGCTCGTCTTGCATTTGGCCTATGCTCTCTTATCATGCGTCAAAACTACCATGTGGAAACAGTACGGTCGTTGTTCATAGCGACTAAGTGAGATAGGGAATTTACCGTATCGGACGGCTGAGGATTTGCAGCCACCTGGAGATGCTAGGAAGGATCATGGCGCCATGTTAGTGCGATATGGGATCGTGTGCAACCGTTGCAGGAAACTGCACTTTATTCCTAGCGATTGGAAATCGAGTCGAATCCGCTACGACCGGAAGCGGAGTGAGTTTTTGGCGACATGCGTGGCACCGTGCGCGAACACCATCTACTTCCAACGTGGGATGTTGATGCCCTATCTGGTGCCTGATCAAGCTGTTCAGCAGGGGTATGCTCATCTCGATGATTGCCTTCCGGCTGCGACAAAAGAAAAGGAATAGTCACATGCATGCCACAACTTGATGCGGGAACTGACTCTTTGTCCCTCGCCAGGCAAACGGGGGAGCAGGATCCCCCATTTGCTCGCGCTCAGATGAAATTCACAGCTACTAAGCAGCTCGACCTTTTTTCATTCTTAGTATAGGTAGCGGGATTGGCAGACGTTTCGCCTGCCCCGATTGTTCCTCAACGGCTTCAACCACCACCTTATCCTCGGTGACGACTATGGGATCACTGATCATTGTGAGTCTCTGACCATAGAGCTTCATGTGCTTTCCCTTCGCGAAACCTAAGCCTTTCAGCTGTGCAACAAGTGGCATCCATTGTTTCGTCATGGGAGTTTTCTCCTCGACGAAGTGGGAAAATGGATGACCCAAATACATCGCCTAATGTCTGCCGTTCTCAACCCTCAAGGTCCATTCGTACTCATCGTATACGGATCGTATGCGGAAAGCCCATCGGGTTTGGATGTGCCGCAGATCAGTCGTGTTGCAAAGAATCTTGCTTCACCCAAAGGTGGGGACGCCCGTCTTACAGCCGGTTCAACAAAGATTTCCCCAATTGTGCTGAATTGAGAATCGAAGCAGGGCCCAGTTCCAGAAAATCGATTCCAGAAAATCACATCTCGAAACCGTTGCGCCGCCCGATCGACTCCCAGCAACTCACCTACTTAACTCTCTGCCTGAAGGCACTGGGTTTGCCCGCAAAATGCGATGCAAAGCGATCCCCTTCGAAATACAAGCGCATGAAAGGACCGCGAAGCTCGATCAAAGTCTGAAAATTTTGCGGGAATTTTAGGAGCGAGTGAAGCGATAGATCAAACCGGCCACAGCGAACAAAACCATCGCCAGAAACAAGCCATCGAGGTATATGTCTTGCCATCCCCTTCTTCGGTGAAGTGAGGTGTTCATTGTCTCCTCGGACGCACATATCGTATCGACGGATCAGGCTCGACTTGGTGACACTTTGGTTAAAGAACATGGCGAGAGGGGTGGTCCCGGGTTCACGGCACGGGAGCCGGGGTGCAGATGTTCATCTCGCAAGAACGTTCTTCATTCGAAGTTTTAACCTGGAAGTCACCTGGTGATCATGTTCGATTGATAGCGTGCATGCGTCTATGAGCGCGAGCTTACGGTGCCTTTTGGGGCGATCCTTGCGGGAGTTTCGGGCTTGCCTGCTCACTTTCAGAACATGGAGCGTTCATACATGAGTGTGATTACGTTGTTTGTAATCGGTATCGTAGGTATCGCCGGATTAGCGTGTGCTGTGCTGTTGAGCGCGTTTATGGGTTGGGATGGAGGTAACGGTGGGCCAGCGCAGCAATCCGATTGAACTAAGGAACGTAGGATTGCAATGAATCACCGCGCCAATCATAGGCCGCTTTTTCCCCTCATCTCCTAGTCTTCAGCTGAGCAGTGATCCCGCCCGCAAGACGGTGGCATGCTGCCCCGGTTAAGCTCGAATGGCCTAACAGGCAAGCGTTTGCCAGGGGGTAGGGAAGTCGCGGGGTTATCGCCTATGCTCGGACATACCACTCCAGATATTCTCCCTTGACAAACTGGTAAAGTGTATGGCATATACATACAATAGTTTGTTATATGCATACATTTGATACGCAATGTTTGGCCATCGATACGGCGTCACGCAAGCCGATCTACGAGCAATTAACCGACGGATTGAAATCTCTTATCGCGCGGGGAGATCTGCGAGAGGGCGTAACTCTTCCACCGGTTCGGCAACTAGCTGCTGATCTGGGAGTGAACCTGAACACCGTGGCGGTGGCGTATCGACAATTGCAGGACGAGGGGCTGATCCGGGTACGGCATGGCTCAGGTGCGGTGGTGTCGTCGTCCACGACGGCAGCGCAAACGGAAGAATCTCTGCGCAAGTCTTTGCGCAGCGCGCTCACCCAACTCGTGCTTTCGGGCATGTCCGCTTCCCGAATCATGCGCATGGTAACAACCGAATTGCGTTTCTTATCGAAGGGAGCAAGGCAATGACCGCCATCGTAATTTGTCTGGCAGCTCTGCTGTTCGCCGCACGGTTGCGCACGCTGCTAAGAGTTTGGCGATTACCGCTGAAAAACGGAGAAGGGTTTTTCCTGACCCAGCAGGTAGGGCCAGGCTTCTATCAGGATGTGGGGGTTCCTCTGTTTCGGCGCTATCACGCCTTTGTCCTAGCCACGGGTCTCCTGGACATGCCACTAGCCCTGTGGCTCGCCGTGAACGAAAGGTATGCGGCCTTTGCGCTCGAACAGATCGTGGCGCTAGTGATCTCGATCGTCGCGTACAACTTCATGGTGGCGCATTTTTCCGCCCTTGCAACCTCGCTGTGCCCCGATCAGGGGAGGCCAGTGGCCACCAGCCTGCAACTCTCGATGGAACCGCGCAGGTTGAGCGACTATGCAATTCCGGCCGTCGAAGCCGCAGTCGTGGGGACCACGCTGCTTTCTTTGGGGCTGCTGGGACGCGGTTACGCCCTCGCTCTCGCAAGTACTGCCGGCCATTCAACAGTTCGCGCCTTTCACGGCGGAGTCGTTCTGACAGTTTGGGTGCTTTACTGGCAGGTTGGATTCTTGCTGCTTAAGGGAATGTTTGTCCGTTGGAGAATGCCACTCCCCACCAATCGAACAGAAGATTTCCGCCGCTGGAGAATGGCGTGGCTGAATCACAAAATACGAATATTCGACGCGGTACGCCTGTTTTGCGCACTGAGTATGTTGGCTGGGATGATCTGGATGACGTATGGGCGTGAATGGTCCTCCACTTGGCAGGCTGGATTTCTAGGTTTAGGTGCTGTCGTGATATTGACGTATACGATTTATGTTATGCGTGAGGATCGGCGCTTGGCAGCAATAGAACGGGAACTAAAACCCGTCGAGATAGTCAAGGAGTTCCCACGCTGGCCAATCCCGGAAGGCCACTATATCGGCGGGGTGCTTTACTTCAGTCGCAACAATCCGCGGGTTTTGGTGCGTAGCACACGGGGAGTGGCTTTAAATCTGGCGCATTCTGCGACCCATATAGGGGCCGCATATCTGATCGGACTGATCGCGCTCGTGATTTGGATGTCGAGACTAGTAGGTTAGAAAAGCCCGCCCATGCCGATCCTGAGATGGCATAGAGTTTCAGGGTGCATGTTTCGGCTCCCGGTCGGAAGGGAAGCGAAGTTGCGGCAAAGCTCATTGAGAGAAGCGCATCACAAGGCCTTCGGCCTAAAGTTGGAGTTCCCAAGTCTCGGCCGTAAGATCCTTCCCAAAGCTGTGATGCTTTTCTTCGCGTACGATCTGAAACCCTGCTTGTTTGTAGATATGTCGCGCCGCGTGGAGGATGCTCTGCGTCCACAATGTCATCTTTTGATAGCCTGCCTGACGGGCGAAGCCGATGCATTCCGCCACGAGTCGCTTCCCAATCCCGAGCCCCCGAGCTGCCCGTTCAACGTGCAACAGCCGCAGCTTTGCAACTTCCTCTGATCCCTTCGCGACAAAAACAACTCCCACACGTTTTCCATCCCTTTCCGCAACCCACGCGCGTTCCCACTTGGGATCGTAATTCTTGAGGAATTGCGCCACAATCTCTGCTGCCAGCGCCTCGTATGCACCGTCCCACCCGTATTCTTCGGAATAGAGAACCGCTTGGCGATAGACAAGCCACCCCATGTCGCCCGGTTGATGGCTGCGCAGCAAATAAGGAGGCCTTAAGTCGCCCTCCCCGCCCAGTAATTTCTGAATTGTATCCACAGCGTCGAGCAGTTGCTGCCGCTTCGTCGGGGGAACTTCTTCGATCATCCGCATCACGTTGCGATTCGAACGCTCGTCAAGCAGTGCAAATGCTCTCTGGCCCTTAGGAGTTAGGGAAAGAAATCTCTGGCGCTCGTCAACCTTCGACTGCTCCCGTCGCATGAGCTTTCTCCGCTCAAAATCACGCACGATGCGACTCATGTATCCGGCATCTAGCCCAAGCTCCTTGCGGATATCGCTGGCAGTGGGCCTCTCGCGGTGCGCCAGCTCGAACAAGACGCGAGCCTCGGCGAGGGAGAAGGGGTTGCTGGCCATTCCATCCACCACGCCGATCCTGCGGGTGTAAAGGCGGTTGAAGGCTCGAATAGCACTCACTTGCCTGCCAATACTGGGTTCGGGCATGAGACACCTCCAATAAAAGTTGACAATAGCACACATTTAGTTGACATTGTCAACTAAATTTGGATTCTATGATTTTCCCAGAAGTTCCTGATGGACAAGTCATTGAGCCAGCCCAAACAATATGGCCGAGGAGGTGGACATTGCCGTAGCACAACGAAATTCAGCTCACGGCGAGGTAGTCTTTCGTTCGTGGCTTGAGTAGCTGCTGGATGGTGCTCTGTTGATGATGCGGCGACGTGGAAACGATGGATGGACGAATGGGTTCGGTGCCAAACGGCAGCCCAAGACTCCTACGGAGTTTGAGCTTTGCATAACTCGCCTCGGTCTGACCGAGCAGTCGTGCTCAGAATCTCGTGAGCTGCGCATCTGGTGTAAGGAAAACCGCCACCGCTGCTACATTCCAGAATGGCTTCTGAAGCGATGGGGGATTGCGGTAACGGATAGAGATCTATGATCGCTTCCGTTTAAAGCGAGAAAAACCCCACATTCCCGCGGCAGGCTTGTTCGCCTCGCTCCCCCTTGAAGTGTCGCGGCTATTTTGAAGCTTGATCGCAATCTCCGATCAGAGAGGCCACTAAACGAAGACGCAAGTCTGTCATGGCTACCGGTCCGCCGCTTGCCGATTGAGTGGAAGTTTTGTGATGCTCCAAGGTTCCGGTCACCTTGATCTTCTTGTTGACGTATTGCGAAAGATCCCTGTCGGTTTCGATCGGTAACGTTTCCGTGTCGGTTTTCAGCGAGTATCCATTATCGGTTCGTATCAAGCAACCAGTCACGCTTCGCACTGCAGCACTGCTTGAAGCCTGTGGCTGTTGCTGTGCGGGAGAAGCATTCTGTTCGCCACCTTGTGGTGCCGCATTTTGCCGTGGGCTACCTGCATAAACACCCTCGGTTAACCCGACCAAGACAACGACCAACACTAGATTCCTTAGGCTTTGCATAGTTCCTCCATCAGGCATCAACTCCCAAGCTTGAAGGATCGTGGCGCTAATGCAACTGGTAAAAGTGCGAGGCAGGGTGGTGGGGCTTCCACCCCGACCGGTGGCCACTTGGCAATCACGTGAGACGAAGACGCGAAGGTGATGCCGTTCGAGGGGGGAAAGTGAGATTAGCTCTAGAGGGGCAAGGAACGCGATCTAACTGGCTATCAGGTCTGGGGCCCGGCACGGGGCGCGGATCTTCAGCCACAAAAACACGGCGGGGAGGCTGCTGCCTGCATTACATTGCCAACGTGATGATCAGACCAATGGTGGCGCCTGACATTGCGATCATCGTGATCCAGCCAAGGATGTTTGTCGCTCGCTTGTTCATCCATCGGCCCATAATCTTTCTGTTGTTTGTGGCAAGCATGATCAGGAGCATCAGGAACGGGGTCGAAACGCCCTGCACAATACCGGCATACACCAGGGCCTTCATCGGATTGATCCCGAAGAAGTTCAAGCCAATGGCTGCTGCGGTGAACACGAACAGCATCGCGTAGAACGGCTTCGCTTGGCCCGGTTTCGCATGTAGGCCATGCTTCCATCCAAAGGATTGGCAGACATCGAATGCCGCCCCAATCGTCATGACTGGAACTGCTAAGAAGCCAACTCCGAAGACTCCGATCGCGAACAGCAGCCCTGCCGCCTTTCCAGCCAGAGGGCGCAGCGCCTGCGCTGCCTCCGCCGCGGTGCTGATGTCTGTTTTTCCAGCCTTGAAGAGGGTGGCTGCTGTCGAAAGCATGATGAAGTACATGACCAGGCTCGCGAAAATCATGCCCACTGCAACGTCGCGCCGTGAATGTTGCAGCTCATCGTGGGTTGTCCCGACCCGATCGGTAAGCCGACGACGGCCCATGGATATGTCTTCCTCCACCTCTTGGTTCGATTGCCAGGAATACAAGTACGCGGACAGCGACGTGCCGATCACCGCGACCAGCATGGCAAAAAACCTTCTATTGAAATGGAGCGTTGGAATCAGCGTCCCCTTGATAACGCTCCAAAGATCAGGCTTGGCGAGAATTGCCGACCCGAGATACGCGAGCAGCGCGAGAGCTAGCCACCGGAAGATTCTTTTGATGAGCTTGTAGCCGCGAACCTGCACCGAGAGCACAAAAATGCCTAGCACGATCACCATGCCGGTAATAGGAACCGGAACAATGACGTTCAAGGCCGCGGCCATCCCGCCCAGGTCGGCTCCGGCTTCGATAATGTTGCCTCCAACTGCCGTTATCAGTAAGAAATAGAGCAGCCACCTCGAGTAGTGCTGTCGAAGCACACCGAAAAGCCCTTGTCCAGCCACCTGCCCGAGCTTCGACGACAGGTAGACAACGGCAAACATCATTGGCAGCGCTACGGGAGCGACCCACAAAAAAGACGGGCCAAGCGCCGCGCCTGCGGCGGCATACGTTCCGATCGCGGCCGGATCATCATCTGAAGCGCCTGTGATCAGCCCCAGTCCAAGCGACCGAAATGTCCCCTGGGCCACCGGTTTGGGATGGCCGGTTTCGTGGCGCTCCACCAAAGTCGGATCGTGGCGCCGACGTTCAGCCGACACTTTGGGTTGTGAAACCATCTGGTACTCCGACTTAGAAGCAAAGCTGCGGAATGAGGTTGGTTAGTGCTAACCGTAACCGTATGGCGTGAAGGCTCGCTACGCTTTGGGGATGCGCGCGAGTTCAAATTTTCGCAGAAGCGGGAACCGGAGTGGCGTGAAATCTCGACGCGTCCACTTGCGAGCGCGAAAGGCCTCAGAACGCACGTAGAGAAAACTTGCTGGTGAACCATGAGAGGTCAAACCCTAGAAGGTTTTACAAAAATCACAATCGGCTAGATGAACAGACAGCTCTTTGTGCGGATCAAAAACGAGTAGTGCTACATCGACAATTTTTCTTACCGCTTGTCGGATTCTTAGCCCAGCAGGATCCTCCACTCAAAAATGTCTTTCCCAACAGAGTCTTCTTTCCAAAAAACTAGGGATTTCTCCCCTGTCAATATTTGCAGGGGGCGCAACTTTCTTTTCGAAATTAGAACAGGACTGCTCTCGATCGCCGAATGAGAAATCCTGGATGCCGTCTTGGCAATTCGTGCCTCGATCCCACTCAGCGCTAGGGCAACCGACGGTTGACGTAAATCAATGACGCTCATTGACTTCTCGGGAATATCCTGACCGGACAGATCCCTATGATCCGCGACAAATTCGGGGTAGCCGAGCTGAAACCCACCGGTACCCAGCCTGGCAGAGCGCCTCAGTGGTCTCGATTTTTTGCCGCAATCCGCTGCGAGACGGCCTCTGCTCCTTGAACCGGGGTGCATTTTTGTGCTAGAAACTAACCCAATGCCGTTGTTATCGGTCGTGAGTTAGCGGCAGTACGACTGAAGCTGTTCAGTTCGGGAATCTCGCGTCATAGGGCCATTTGCAAAATCCGGCGCCCCGGAACTCCTCGACGCAGTTCCGCCGGTGTAAGACTTCGAACCCCCAGCCTTGTTTTGGAGTTCGGATGTTGTTTGTTCGTAGGCTTGACGTGATCGGGAATTCGTTCCCGTTTCCCTACGTCTGCTCGGCCCCCTCACACGGATCGGGCTTCCCGCCGAAACTCCTCACCGCAACTCATCTCAACACGCTGCCCGCGAGTCCCTATTTCCAGACATGCCCATGTCCGCGGGCTCTTCTATGAACCGTCTTTCACACTAGCGCCGGAGGAAGAGATGGCGACAAATTTCGTTCAGATTGAGAACGACACTGAGATCAAGAAGCGCTTAGAAGCGGAACGCGCGCGACTGCGCAAGATTGCAGGCCTTAGTCAACCCGACCACTTTCATCGACCGCTCGAGCGGGCCTTTACCGCCGAGCAACGCGCACACACCACAATCCTGTTTGGTGGTTTTACCTGGAAGCACGAAGAACTGATTCGCGCCGTCTTCCAGGGCTGCGGCTATCGCTGCGAGAGGCTCCCCGTGCCCGATGTTGCCGCTTTTCAAATCGGGAAAGAATACGGAAACAACGGGCAGTGCAATCCAACTTACTTCACGGTTGGCAATCTCGTTCAGTACCTGCAGTTCCTCGAGAAAGAGGGGATCCCGCGCCAGCAGATTCTGGACAATTACGTTTTCTTTACCGCAGGCTCATGCGGCCCGTGCCGGTTTGGCATGTACGAGGCGGAGTATCGTTTCGCGCTGAAGAATGCAGGTTTCGACGGTTTTCGCGTGTTGTTATTCAAGGATAGCGACGGCATTAAGGCCGCGTCTGGCGAGCCCGGTTTGAAGTTCACAATTGATTTCGGATTCGGGATGCTGAACGCCCTTCATCTCGGTGACGTGATCAACGATCTTATCTTTCAGATTCGACCGTACGAGGTGAACAAGGGTGAGACGGATCGTGTGTTTCAAGAAATGGTCAGCGACCTTTGCCTAGATCTCCGCAATCGCAAATCCTTTGAGATCGAGCGCAGCGCCCCGCAATGGCTGAAACCCAAGGTTAAGAGCAATAAGATCCTCCGCAACACCCTGAACGTGTTCGGCAAATGGCATGAACACATGTGGGGGAAGGATTATCTCAACGCCCTGCACAATGCACGCGAGAAGATGAACTCCATCGACGTGGACCGCACGCGCGTGAAGCCGATGGCGAAGATCACCGGTGAGTTCTGGGCACAAACCACTGAAGGGGACGGCAACTTCCATATGTTTGAGTTCCTGGAGCGCGAAGGCGCCCAGGTACTGGTGGAGCCGATCGCAACCTGGGTTGCGTACCTGATGTATCAGGCCAAAGCGCACGCCAAGGCGAAGTGGCCAGTGAATCGTCCACACCGCAATCCAGAGTGGCACGAGTTCAAAAAGCATTTTGCCAACTACATCGGCTTACGCAAGAAGGTGTGGGGCATTGGCGTGGGTCAGCGGATGTGGAATTTCTTCTACCATCGCACAGCCAACGAACTGGGAGGGATTACGCACCATCTCGCCCCCCAGGAAGAACTGGCGCGAGTAGCGCATCCGTTCTACAACCAATTCGCACGCGGCGGAGAGGGACACCTCGAAGTCGGAAAAAACGTCTACTACACCATCCACAAACTCTGCCACATGGTGCTGGCGCTCAAGCCGTTTGGTTGCATGCCGTCGTCGCAATCAGATGGAGTGCAATCGGCAGTGATCAACAAGTTCAAGGACATGATTTTCCTGCCAATCGAAACGTCCGGGGAGGGTGAAGTCAACGCCCACAGCCGCGTCCAGATGGCGCTAGGTGAGGCAAAGGTCAAAGCCAAGGCCGAGTTTGAGCAGTGCCTGAAATCAACCGGCAAAACGATGTCGCAGATTCGCGAATTTATCGATGAACATCCGGAGCTGAAACGGCCGTTCTATCACGTGCCTCACCGAGAAGGTGTTGCGGGAACCGCGGCGCAGTTCGTGCTGCATGTCAGCGACCGAATCGACAAGGACACGCGTTTCTTGAAACGCTCGCGGGCACGGGTGCAGCAAGCCGTGCCGGCCACTGCGGGCGACTAGAACCCAGTGCGGCAAAGGCAAAGGACGCGCCGGGAAGGATCATTCTCGTAGCGATTTGCATGAGCTGCAGTTTGTTAAGAGAGGCATGATGCACGATCACAAAGGTCCAACTCTGATCCAGATCGCACCCTTGGAGCCCCGAACTCCCAGCATTCAGCAGGTCAAGCATGAGCACAAGTCGAGCGACCACCAAACCAAGTTCATGGTTGGTCTCGATGTGGGTTCGACGACGGTAAAGGCTGTTGTGGTGGAGGCCGCTGGCGACAAAGTGCTCTGGCAGGATTACCAGCGCCACGAGACCAAGCAACCAGAGAAGACGCTTGAATTCCTGAAGCGCGTCGAGGCCGAAGTCGGCGTCAACCGCGACAACACGCGTGTCTTTCTGACCGGTTCAGGCGGCGGCTCGATTGCCGACCAGATCGGTGCCAAGTTCGTGCAGGAAGTGACGGCCGTTTCACTAGCGGTCGAGAAGTTGCACCCCGAGGTGTATTCGGTAATTGAGTTGGGCGGCCAGGACGCAAAGATCATCGTCTTTAAGGATGACGAAGAGAGCGGCCGCAAGAAGAAAATTCCTTCGATGAACGACAAGTGTGCCGGCGGGACGGGTGCGGTTATCGACAAGATCAATGCGAAACTGAAGATCCCCACCGCGCAGCTTGGCAACCAGGGCTATCAAGGAATCAAACTCCACAAGGTTGCGGGCAAATGCGGTGTCTTCGCAGAGACCGACATCAACAGCTTGCAGAAGGTAGGCACCCCGTCGGATGAGCTGATGGCCTCGTTGTTCGAGGCCATTGTTCTACAGAACTTGAGCGTGCTGACGCGCGGCAATACTTTGCGTCCGCATGTGCTATTGCTGGGTGGTCCGAACGGTTTCATTCGCGGGATGCGGGAAGCTTGGCAGGCGAACATTCCCCGCATGTGGAAGGAGCGCAAGGTTCAAATTCCCGAAGGCACTCAACCGGAGGAACTGATCAAGGTCCCCCAAAATGCACAATACTTTGCTGCTCTCGGTGCGATTGAGTTCGGCCGCGGTGAAGACGATTGCATTGGTTGCTATCGCGGCTACGACCAACTGGTGCACTACATCGAGTACGGGCGGCAGGAAGAAAAGGCAAAGTCGGGCGGTAAGGGCCTGGTTGAAAATCCTGTCGAACTCGATACCTTTAAGCAAGCTTATAAACGCAAGAAGTTTACCCCCGCCGTGTTTGCCAAGGGCAGCACGGTTGGCGGCTTCGTGGGGATCGACGGAGGTTCTACGTCAACGAAGGCCGTCCTGCTGAGCGAGGAGGGCGAGATCCTGTGCAAGTCCTATCAGCTCTCGAACGGGAACCCTATCCAGGACACAATCGATATGTTCGAGAACCTGCGCGGCCAGGTGGAGGCGCAGGGCGCAACGATGGAAGTGCTAGGAGTGGCGACCACCGGCTATGCAAAGGACATTCTGAAAGATGTTCTGAAGGCCGATGTTGCCCTGGTCGAGACGGTAGCCCACACGCAATCGGCGCTCAAGTTTTATGACGATCCGCACGTGATCGTCGACGTCGGCGGACAAGACATCAAGATCATCATCCTGCATAACGGGCGGGTGAAAGACTTCAAGCTCAACACACAATGCTCGGCCGGAAACGGCTACTTTCTGCAATCCACCGCGGAAGGCTTTGGCATCGACGTGAACAAATACGCCGATCTGGCGTTCTCTGCGCAAGCGATGCCGGTCTTTGGCTATGGGTGCGCTGTTTTCATGCAGTCGGACATCGTTAACTTCCAGCGGCAAGGCTGGCAGGCGCAGGAGATCCTTGCCGGACTGGCAGCGGTGCTGCCCAAGAACGTGTTTCTTTATGTGGCGAGTATCCCGAACCTGGCGGCCCTGGGCACGCGCTTTGTCCTGCAGGGCGGAACCCAGAACAATCTGGCCGTCGTTAAGTCGGAAGTGGATTTCATCCGCAACAGTTTCCGAGCTGCGGGAAAGCAACCGGAAATCATTGTTCACGAGCACTGTGGCGAGTCGGGCGCGATCGGCGCTGCTGAGGAAGCATTACGATTGTGGCGGAACGGCATGCAGACGAGTTTTATTGGTCTGCAGGCGGTCCGGCGAATCGAGTACCGCTCAACCCGAAACGAGTCCACGCGCTGCAATTTCTGCAAGAACAATTGCTTGCGCACCTTCATTGATGTGCGTACCGAGCCTGCGAAGGAACTCATTCCCATCCAGAAGATCACGAAGGTCCCGCTCATGAAGGGCGAGCAGCGCCTGATCATTGCGACCTGCGAAAAAGGCCTAGTCGAAGACGTCAATGAAATGAAGGACATTAAGGCGGGTCTCGAGAAAATTCGTGATCAGTACCCCAACTTCGTCGATTATGCCTCGAAGGTGGTTTTCCGGCCAACCAACGCCAAGAACACTTCTGATCCGCCCCCGACTGCGGGTTTTTTGGGCCGCTGGACGAAAGACGCGAAACAGCGCTGCGCGCTGATGGAGAACCGCAACAAGATTCGTATCGGTATCCCGCGGGTGTTGAATGTCTACACCTACGCGCCATTGTTCAACGCATACTTCGAAAGCCTGGGCGTGCAACCGGAAAACATCATTTATTCGGATTACACCAGTTCCGAGCTCTACCGGGCGGGGGCGAGCCGCGGCGCGATTGACCCGTGCTTCCCGGCGAAAATTGGAATCTCGCATGTTTACAACCTGATCCAGGAAAAACATCGCAAAAAGCCCCTTGACGCCATCTTCTTCCCTATGTACGACGTGCTGCACTCTCCTCTCGTGAAACTGCAGGGCACGAATGCGTGTCCGACCGTGACAGCGACGCCAGAGACGGTCAAGGCGGCCTTTACCAAAGAAAACGACGTCTTCGCGGAGAACGGCATGAAATACATTGACCCGGTCCTCAACTTCGCGGACCGGAAGCTCTTCTCCTATCAAATGTACGAGGCATGGAAGGCGGTTCTGGGTCTGTCTGAAGACGAGAACGATCGCGCCGTGGAAGCTGGATTCAAAGCGCTTAAAGATTATGAGACCGGCATTCGCCGTCAAGCTCGCGAGGTGCTGGACCAACTGGAGCGTGAAGACCGTATCGGCATCGTGATGCTCGGGCGCCCGTATCATCATGACCCCGGGCTCAACCATGAAATTCTCGATGAGTTCCAAAAGCTCGGGTATCCAATCTTCTCGCAAAATACATTGCCGCTCGATGAAGACATGCTCGAGCGTCTTTTCGGCGAGGAAGTGCGGGCGGGAGTGATCAGCAGCCCGCTGGATATCAGCGATGCTTGGAAGAACTCGTATTCATGCAGCACAAACCACAAGATCTGGGCGGCAAAATTCACTGCACGTCATCCAAATCTGGTGGCCTTGGAGATCTCCAGCTTCAAGTGCGGCCACGATGCGCCGATTTACGGCGTAGTTGAGGGCATCATCGAGCAATCGGGTACGCCGTACTTCTGCTTCAAAGACCTTGACGAAAACAAGCCAACCGGTTCAATCAAAATTAGGGTCGAGACAATCGACTACTTCCTGCAGCGTTACCGCGAAGAAGTGATCCGCAAGCGCAAGGCTGCCGAGGAGATTGAGGCGGAATTGGCGGCACTGGAAATGCGGTTACGAGGCGAGCAGCGCAAAATCGAGAATGCAACGGCGCCCGTAGACCTTGGCATCGAACGCGAGATTCAGGAGATGGCAGCGGATTAGGCGTCCTGAGTTTTGCGCAGACACGGGGTTGGCTTTCGCGGGAGTTCACCTCTACTGAATGGAGAGTACAAGCCCAGCCACCCCTCTCAGATTCAAAGGTCCGTTCTCTTCGTTTTCGTCCGAGCCTAGCGCGACTGCTGGTCTGGGTAAGTTGTTCGTTAACCCTCAACGTCTGCTGGCCTCGAGACCCGAGCCGCTTTGGTTGAAACCAGGTTGCACGTTCACGACGCCAAATTGCCTGTCTACCTGTTCTCGGTGCGCGGCCATGGCCCAAAGGAATCCGATCGAGTGCCCTGGGACGGCGACATTGGGATGGTATCCACTTGGCATGAGCACCGCATCCCCGTCCCGGACTGGAACCACCAGTTCCGGGTACTCGGTATCGTTGTACACAAGCTGTAGCCCATAGGCAGGCGCTGGCATATTGAAATACACGTACATCTCTTCCAGCATTTGCGCATGTTCGTGTGGCGGCCAGCTCGTCCAATTGCCTGGTTCAGAGAAAGTAAATCCCAATAACAGCCGACCTGCCTGGATATTCTTCCCGAGGCAGATATTCAGGTGGCGCTGTTGGCCGGGACTGCCAGTCGTAAACTTCAGGGCTGGATCCTTCTGCAGGTCGGCGTAAGGGATCACCTGGAGGGGATAGGTATATTCCACATCGGAAGAGAATTCAGCAAGATCCACTTCTGAAGTTGTATGTACTTCTATTTGGCGATCGCGAGGAACGTAAGCGGAATCGTATTGTCGAAGGTCGAATTCCTCGCTGTCTACCTTGATGCTTGCATCGCCAGAGAGGCAAACAAGCCCAGTTTCCTGGCCGCTGCTAGTGAAGGTGACTGATGGCCGAGAAGAGTTCAAGATGATGCGCCCATAAGATAAATGACGGTTAGTGCTGTTTGCGGGAGTTACAGAAATGCGGCGGCCCACGTGTTGGTTGGTCTTGCGAAAAACCATTTGATCAATCATGCTGCTCGCTTGTGTGCTCATGATGGGTGCCTTTCCGAGTGAGCGATTTCAGCTCACTTAACGTTTTGGGGATTCCAATGGTCGTTTTCAGCCAAGAACTCCCGACGTGACTATTGTTGTGTTTCGGCTCGGTTAAACTGTTTCGAGCGGGGGTCGCGGACCTGGGGACTCGCCCCGATCCCGCTTGAATTAAACTCGGCATAGAACGACGTCTCCAGTGAGTGCGTTTCCCCAGGATGCCATTCGCGCCATCCAGCGGGTTCAATTTTCGCATCCAATATCGTGCTAAGAAAAACTACCGTTGAGTAGGGCCTCCACGGCCGGCCTAAGAATATGTTCTCGGCTCCCGTATCAGCGGTTACCCTGCAGTGCTCAAAAACATAACCGCTTGATTCCTGCGCATAGTGTCTGCTTTGAGCAGTCAGGAACACTGGCTTATGAGCGAGGGCATGGATTTCGCAATGGTAGAAGACTGCCATGCCGTCCCCAAAAATGAAATCGACATTGCCCTCAACGTAGCAGTCTGAGAGATATTGCCGGGCGGGGGCACAAGGGCCCTGTTCGGATGCACACGACTTGCTTCCCAGGTACAGCGTATCTTGTGCGCCCAGCATTCTGACGTGGCGCAATACCGACCGGTCGCCACGCAGCAGCAAAGCCACCGCCTGCGATCCTTGTGGCATTAGTGGCTTCCCACGGCTGAAGTCGTTCTCGAAGGTGATCCCGTCTGCGAAAAAGTCATCGCCATCAACGGTCACGGTTGCCGAGCCCAGAGTATCCCCAACGGTACCGTGGCTGGCATCAAAAATGATCTTTACACGCGAGGGATGTTTGGCGGCGCCGATGAGCCTGACATGGGGAGCGGAAATGTGAACTCGTTCCCGGTAAACGCCCGGCCTGATCAGGATGCTGCCGTTTCCATTTGGAAGAGCATTGACCGCTTCCTGTACAGATTGAAAGCCCCCAGTACCATCGGTTGCAACTGTGAGTGTCTTGCTGGCTTTTCTGGCATACGACAGGCAGGGCAGAGCAAGACCGAGAAGCAGGAGCAGGCGCAGGGCGCCGAGAAGGAATGTCTTAGGAATGTGCGGCAACCCCATTGATTCGCACATTCTCGAACGAAACATCGCGCACATTCTCCAATACGTGGTATTTCTGGACCCCTTGAAAGTCGCAGTCCGATAGCCGTACGTCTTCAATCGGCGCATTCGCAAAGCCACGGAGGAATACCGCCTATTGCGCTTTTCGTGTGTTCAATTGGCCCAGCTGCACGTCCCGAACCACCGGCGTGAACTTGCCGGCCGCCCCTTCTTCGTAGTTGAAATCGATGAGGGCGAAGCCTGACTTCAGCCTGTTAAACAGCCGCTATGGAGCACGGTTCGCTCCGCAGGATCTATCAAGCCACTGCCATCGGTTATCCTGGCAGCTCCTCGGCTGTTGTTTGAGCCGAGTGTTCATTGATTTATGAGCATTGGAACCAATTTCAATTAGATTTCGAGGGGAGCTTAAAACGTGAACAGCAAATGTCATTACTTACTCAGAGTCTCGTGCGCTTTACTGATTGCCGCGCCGCTGAGCCTGGCTCAGGAGAAGTATTTCTCAAACTGGCCTGCCGGAACTTCTCCCCAGGAAGTTGGCAAGCGAGTCGCCGAACATTTTGTGACGAGCCCGCACCAGGACCCGGAGAAAATCACCTATCCTGAAGTCTGCACATGGTATGGTGCGCTGACTTTCGCTCAACTTTCCGGCAACAAACAATTAAGCTTGGACTTGGCGAAGAGATTCGAGCCGCTGCTTTCCCCCCCGGGCGCAAAGCTGATCTATCGCGAGCGCCATGTGGATTTCTCCATATTCGGCGCCGTGCCGTTGGAAATCTATATCGAAGGTAAAGACCCTAAATATCTGGAGCTAGGGAAGTCTTTCGCCGATACCCAATGGGAGAGCCTGCCGCCTGACGTTCAAGTTCGCCAAGGCGTGAAACCCGAGAGCTTGCCGCCCGGTTTAACCCCGGAAACCCGGTTCTGGGTCGACGATATGTACATGAGCACCATTTTGCAGGTGCAGGCATTCCGCGCAACCGGCGACCGCAAATATCTCGACCGAGCCGCGCTCGAGATGGTGGCTTACCTCGATAAGCTGCAGCAACCGAATGGTCTTTTCTTCCATGCGCCGGATGTTCCATTCTTCTGGGGCCGTGGGGATGGCTGGTTCGCTGCAGGAATGGCGGAACTGCTACGCTCGCTTCCTGCCAATCATCCAATGCGGGCCCGCATTCTCGAAGGCTACCGCAAAATGATGAAAGCGCTTCTCATCAATCAGGGTGCGGATGGAATGTGGCGTCAACTGATTGATCATCCCGAGGCTTGGCCTGAAACTTCTTCTACGGGAATGTTCACCTTTTCCATGATCACGGGTGTTAAGAATGGCTGGCTCGATGAAGACACCTACGGTCCAGCCGCGCGAAAAGGGTGGATTGCTCTTGTCGGTTACATCGATCAGAATGCCGACGTAACCAACATTTGCGTTGGCACGGGCAAGCAAAACGATCTCCAGTATTACATGACCCGGCCACGCCACACGGGTGACATGCACGGTCAGGCGCCGGTGCTTTGGGCTGCTTCTGCTCTTCTCCGGCAGCAGCATTAGGGTGTGTGAAGAGCGGAGTTTCCCGTCCGATGCAGATGGAAGATTCCGCCTTGGCGGTCGGTCCGGGACGAGCACTTGCTTGCCTCCGCCTGCGGGGATTAAGCGGACTCACGCCTTCAAGAACCCCGCGGGTTCGGATGGCGAGAAGCATCTGCGGCTTGACATGCTCTTCCGTTCAGCCGAAATTACTTGGCATGAGAATTCGCCACGCCGCTCTGTTGACGATCGCTACCCTTTCCGCCTCAGCTCTCGCACGCCCGCAGGAACCGGTCAATCCTGCCGCGGATGTCGAATCGCTCTTCCAAGACCACAACCCGAAGCTGAACGAAATGAAGCAAGTGGCCTACCACATTGAGAGAGACCTGCTGCAATGCAATCATTGGGACGAAGCTGAGAAATGGCTAACCGAGCGCTATGTTCAGCACAATCCTCTGGTCGCCTCAGGCCGTGCAGCCGTGGTGAAGTTCTTCGGTAGCCGCCCCAAGCCAGCCAGCTGCAGCAAGCTTACGGCTCCCGTCGTGGCCGTACTGGCAGATGGTGATCTGGTGGCCGTGGTGACCGTGGCCAATCGCAAAGACTCGAAAGGCGAGCCCTACACTACTACCTGGTTCGACATGTGGCGAATCAAAGACGGTAAGGCGGACGAGCACTGGGATCCTATGACCAAGCCTTAGTTTGTGGGTGTCCCTTTCGCCCAGGGCTGTCGAAGCAATCGCCGAAAACTTCTCCAACAGAATCTAGGGGACTCTGGCGGGCGAATGAGGTCACAGGGAACCCCAGTGATCCCGCATGAACGTCGCCGCGCCGCCTCCTTTAAGTCTGATCACTGATTGCCAGCGAGGCGGCGCGCAATGCAACTTTTAAGCGGCCCTTCGCAATCCGCTCTCGCCACTCTCTCCTCCGCCTGGCTTGCTCTTGCCCGAGATAAGGCGATACAACAGGGTTAAGATCACCGATCCGACGATTGCCACCAGAATGGTGTAAATCATCCCTCCTCTGCCGGAAAAACCAATGGCACGCATGATCCAACCACCAGCAATGGCCCCAGCGATGCCAATCACCACGTCCATCAAGAAGCCGTGGCCCGGTCCGCGCATTATCTTTCCCGTTACCCAGCCCGCGATGAAACCAACGATGATCCACCACAACAAAGCAAACATAAGGCCTCCTAAAACCTACCTTGCCGCAAACAACCACCAGACGCAATGACGTATTGGGAGTGAACTACGGCTGGACTGCTGATGGGGATTGCTCGATCTTCCCCTTATCCTAGGCCAGCCCGCTTCGGGCGCAACTGGCAAGGATGACAGGCTCGTGACAGCCAAGGCTGTCAATCCTGAGGGGTTTCAGTGCTTTCGTCCCTTGCAGCGCAAATTCCAGCAAGAACAGGGGCGGGGACACGTTCTAAGGAGAAGATTCCTTTGCTGCAGAGGGAATAAATGAGATCTGGCTCAATCTTGCTTCTTTCATTGCTTGCAATTGCCGGCGGTGAACCTTCCCATGGGGTTCGGTCACCTTTGTCGCCGCGGTTCCACAAACAAGGAAGGCAGGAAACGCACTCTGAGCCGAGAAAATGCGCTCACATCGTGATATGGGAGCTGTCGGGAAGCGATCCAAGGATCGTCAAGCAGCTTTCCAAGGGATTTAGAAGCAATATGCCGATATTGCCGGTACCGCCACCATGCCTTCAAGACTCAGCAGCCCGCAAGCGTTGACCTTATTTTTTTGCCCTCAAGGATCTTGTAGCCAGCCTTCAGCGAGATACCGAACTCTCTCCAAAGCTCCCTCCTATGCTTCTGGAGCCCCGTCGTGCAGGTCGCAAAGATCGGCGAATCCCGCCGCTGGCAGTGTTCCCACAAAAAAACGCCCATGCCGGTTCTCTGGCATGGGCGGGGAACAGCTGCCATGAAGATCAGTTAGAAAATGACTTTGGCCCCCAGTTGGAATGACCGCGGGTCGAAAGCTGAGGTGACTTGGCCGGCGCCCGAGACTGCGGAAGCCGCCGCAGAGGTGGAACCACGCAGAACAGAGGTGGCAACAGCGTTGAACTGGGTATGGTTCCAGGTGTTAAAACTCTCCGCTCGTAGTTCGAAGTGCAACCGCTCGCCTGCCGTGAAGGTCTTAAACAGGGCGAGATTCCAGTTGTCACGACCTGGACCACGAAGCGCGTTGTGTCCCAAGTTCCCCCAGGTCGGAACCGTCGTGCCGGGTACGTACTCGGCCGAGAATACCGACGGATCAAACCATTGCATCACCTTCAAGTTATTGCTGGGGGAGATCACCGAGTCTTTCGGATATTTAATTGCCCCGTTGAGATCTGGTCGCACAGAACAACCGGATACGATGGAACATGCTGTCGTTCCGGTGTAGGCAATATTCAGGGGCACGCCGGATTCCATCGTAACGATACCGCTGAGCTGCCATCCTCCAATTACGCTTTTGGCAAACCCGTTCGAGCTATTACGGAAAATGGGCAAGTCATACACGAAATTGACGAATGCAACATGGGGACGATCAAGCGCTCCTGGTCCTCGATCGAACTGCCATCCCGCGTATGGATTGGTGATGGCGTCCAGATCACCGCCGTCGCCGTTGGCTTGGGTGGGATCGACAGCCTTGGAGTAGGTGTACGCCGCATGCAAATCCAATCCCATTTTGAGGTGAGAACGGAACTCCAGCTGCAGCGAGTTGTAATGCGAGTTCTCCCCGTTTTGGTAGATCACCAGGCTGTGGTAGCCCGGGTATTGAAGGACGGTATTGTACTGGGCGGTTGGGGCGAGCCACAGGCTCGGCAGTGCATTGAAGGCCGGCAGGTCAATATTCTGCGTGTAACTTTCCTGGTGGCCCTGGTTGCCAACATAAGCAAGCGAGAAGACGGTGTGTGAGCTCAGCTGCTGCTGAACTCCGGCGCTGTACTGATATGTGACAGGGTTCTTGTACCGAGAGGAATTCAGAGCAATTTCGTTGTTCACTGTGGCCGGGAGCGAAGCGGTACTGATGACCGAGTTCGTCTGATCCACGCCCGTGTGTGGGTTCAACAAAGAAACGTTGTTTACAGTCGTGTTGGCGCCGAACAGGTTCATCGAGCCGGCCGATTGGTACATGTCGTTACCCTGGATTCGTTCATAGAAAGCCCCAAATCCAGCACGCACAACCGTCTTACCCCTGCCGGTTACGTCATATGCGAATCCAAGCCGGGGACCCCAATTGTTCCAGTGATTGCCGACCAGGGAATTGGTGACTCCCGGCGTCTTGCCTGGCACACCTAACCCGTTCGCATACATCCACAGTCCGTTCAAAGCGGGATTAGGACCAGCTGCCAGGAATGAATTGCCGGAGCCGCACAGTGGATTGGGGTTGCCGGCAACCGAGGGCGTACCAACGCCGGTGCAGATTTGCGTCCCGTTCGCATTGGCAAAACCATTGCCTCCCGCAACAGGCCCACCGTTCGGGAATGCTGCCGCGGCCCCCGCTGCATCCCAGAGGTTTGGATACCAGTTGGCCATCTGGCCATTAATCTCGGCGGTATGCGGGATTCCATCCCATCGCAAACCGAGGTTTAGCGTGAGACGGCGAGTAGCGCGCCAGTCGTCCTGGAAGTAGGCTGCCCAGGAAACACTGTTCCAGTGGCGCGTGTCCTCGATGGCAGCCTCACTGTAGGATTGCGCAAAACCGAGAAGGAAATCTGCGAAATCGTAGCCGGTGAAGCTTCCGTTGAAGCCGAAGTTACCCTCAGGGCTGACCTGTAGCGGTTGTGCTTTACGGAAATTCAGCCAGCTGCCGCCCATCTTGAATTGATGGGAACCTTTGGTCCAGGAAACGTCGTCGCGAATTTGATAGCTGTCCGCAGTATTGATCCAAGGGTTCCAGTTGTTGTTGAAGTTCGCTCCGGTTTGGTTGCTTAACGAAATGATCGGCAGAACATTTGTCTGGAAGCCAAAGATCTTATTCTGCTGGAACTGCGTCTTGGTGAGGTCCCACAGGCCGGAGGGAACCATGTTGATGCGGTTTCCGTTGTAGTTGAAGGCGACTTCGTTCAGAAGGTTGGGGCGAATCGTATTCACCGCGTGCACGACGGGCGCTATATCGATTTAGTAAGCCTGGAGCTCCGGTCGGGGGATTGATTTCGTGCTCAAACCGCGCGACCAATCCGCCAAAATCAATTACTTATCCGCTCCCCACCCTTCCCTCGTGGACTCCCCCTCTGGGGCCATTCGAGTCGTCATTTGCAGCATTTAGTTGCAGACATGAAGTAAACCTCTGCAATCCACTTTTTGAATGTTAGAATTCGGCGCCATGGCACTCCGAACATTGCTGCTTTTTTGCTTCTTCCTTTTATTGCCCTTGGAGTTCGTGCGAGGGAGTTGGCCCCAAAGCACTGCGAGTCCGGGGGGGATGCACTTGCCTCCTCTCGCCGAACAGAGTCAAGGCATGGGCGTGCCCGTGAAAACTGAAGACCAGGTAAACCAGGAACGCCTGCAGAAGTACCGCATATTGCGACAGCAGGAACTACTCCGCGACGCCACCAAGCTCCACCAACTCAGCGGAGAACTCAAAGACTATCTCGACAAGAGTGGCTCCACGATTCTTTCTGTCGAGATGCTTAAGAAAGCAGAGACCGTGGAAAAACTTGCCCATAGCGTAAGAAGCAAAATGAAGGACCTGCAGTGACTGGCGACCGAGAACATGACGTCGAATCGTCATTTCTTGGCTTGGGGGTAGATGGTGTCTCCCCGTTTCAGCATCTGAACAAAGGACTCAATCTTCTTTTTTCGACCCGCCTCAGTCTTCATGTTGTGGAGGCGAAAGGCCAACGCGTATCGGTTCTGCGCGTTGAGTTGTTGTTGAAGCATCTTCTTGGCCTTGGGTTCGGCGTTGATTGCCGCGAGGAGATCATTCGGGATCGTCATCTGTTTGGCGCCCTGGTAGGCTCGATTCCACCGCCCATCGGCTTTCGCCGCCTTGACCTGCAGCAGGCCCTGTTCTGTCATCCTCCCTTGCTTGACTAAGCGGGCAACATTTTCGACGTTGATTTGGCTCCAGATGCTTTTGTCACCTCTCGGCGTGTATCGCTGCAGAAAGCTCTTGTCGTCGAATGCCTTGCGCAGACCGTCGATCCATCCCCAACAGAGCGCAGCATCGATCGCTTCCTTGGGGCTTATCGAGGGGAGGCCAGACCCGAGCTTATGGATCTTTATCCAGACCTCAGGTTCTTTGTCATGGTGGTTGCCCAGCCAGTCGTAAAAGTCATCAAGGCTCTCGAATTCGTGAATTCTCCTGGCATCGACTTTGAAAGGCACGTTTTGATCCTAGCATTCGGAACCATCCCCGAGATGTTGATGTCTCGGATCGAAAGCAGCCCCCAGCGACCGATGGCTTTTTGCGCTGAATGGCCCTGGGCCTCCCCGTTCGGTTTGAAGGTTTGGCCTTTACCGGGGACGGATGTGACGACCGGTTGGTCGATTCATGGTTAGGGATTTCGGGCGTCTCAAATTGGAACAAGGGCTGGTGAAAGTATTTGCGGCGGGGGTAACGCCAATGGTATACAGCTTGTGCCATGGGTGACCAGATAATAAGTGGCCCTCAAGACAGTGGAGCGTTCGGTGATATTTTCAACTCGAGTCCCATTGGGATTGTGGTTGAGACTTTGGATGGTCAGCCAGTCTTCGTAAATCCAGCCTTTTGCTCCTTCCTGGGATTTAGCGAAGCCGAATTGTGCACCAAGCATTGCGTTCAATTTTCTCCTCCCGAAGATGCTGAAAGAGACTGGGCGCTGTTTCAGCAGCTTCGGGCCGGGCGCATAGACCACTATCAGTTAGAGAAGAGATACTTCAGGAAAGACGGCTCTTTGGTTTGGGGGCGGTTGAGTCTCTCGTTGCTCAGGGATCATCGATCTCCGCTGCTGCTCGCAATGGTGGAGGACATTACAGATAAGAAGGCTGCCGAAGAGGCGCTTCGCACCAGCGAACAGCGTATGAGGCTGGCCCAGCAGGCGGCCCGACTAGGGACCTTTGATTGGAATGTTCAAACTGGGGTGAATACTTGGACGCCGGAAATGGAGGCGCTGTATGGCTTGCCTCGGGGCAGCTTTGGCGGAACGCACGCCGATTTTGAGAATCTTGTGCACCCAGAGGACCGTGGTCTGCTTGCCAGATTGCAGGAGATTTCATTCAGAACGGGGCAACCGACATGGGGAGAGTGGCGCACAACCTGGTCGGATGGAAGTGTTCATTGGATTGCTGGACATTGGCAGGTTTTTGGGGATGGCAAAAGCGAACCTCAAAGGGTGATCGGTGTCAATTTAGACGCCACTGAGCGCAAGGCGGCCGAGGAAGCTTTGCGTGAAAGCGAGCAACGATTTCGCTTAATGGCAAATCACGCGCCTGTGATGATTTGGATGTCGGGTGTCGACAAACGACCTGAGTACTTCAACCAGACCTGGCTAGACTTTACCGGTCGGTCGCTTGAAACCGAGCTGAATGCTGGTTTAAGAGAAATTACTCATCCTGACGATTTTGAGCGCTGCCGAAAGGACTACTACGAGGCATTCGACTCCAGGCGTCCATTTACCAAGGAATGCCGTGTCCGGAGACATGACGGCGAATATCGCTGGCTGCTCGACACCGGAATACCGAGAGTTTTGTCAGACGGCAGCTTTGCTGGTTTCATCGGATGCTGTATCGACATCACCGACCATAAGCGTGCAGAGGAGGTCCTTTCTAACGTAAGCCGGCAGTTGATTGGAGCTCAGGAACAAGAACGCGCCAGAATTGGGAGAGAGCTTCACGATGACATCAGCCAAAGACTGGCCTTGTTCTCGGCGGGACTGGAGCAGTTGCGAGAGAATCCTTCGGGGGTGGCAAAGTACCTCCCAGAACTGATCGACGCCGTCAACCAACTTTCAACCGATGTGCAATCCCTGTCCCACGATTTGCATGCCGCAAAACTGGAATATTTGGGTGCTCTTGCAGGCATGAAAAGCTGGGTTAGGGAGACCGCCGAACGTCGCAAGATCAAGATTGACTTTATGAGCAATCTGAGGAGCTCCCTACCAATCGAACTGGGGCTAGTGTTGTTCCGAGTCTTGCAAGAGGCTCTAAGTAATTCCATTAAATACAGCGAGACAAAGCGGGTTGAAGTACGCCTAAGCGAGCACTCCACTGGGTTTCAGTTCAGTGTTCGCGATTTCGGCAAAGGATTCGATGTCGAATCGGCCTTGCAAGGTAACGGTCTAGGTTTGACCACCATGCGGGAGCGCGTTCGGCTGGTGAATGGAACATTCTCGATTGAGTCCACGCCAATGGGTGGGACCACGATTGAAGTTTGCGTCCCGCTCCCCCGTGAGCACAGCTCCCAGCGTGCCGCCGGGTAGGCTTGGCGAGAGGCTCAGGAAATTCCCGTAGCGTTCCAGGAATCCGGAGGGAAAATTCAGCTGGCGCGGGCAGCGGCTGAACCGGGCATCGCAGTAATGTCCCATTGTCTGCCCCATGTGGCGATTAAGTTGCCTTCAACGACCACGCCCGTCATGCTATTCAAGAAGACTTTGGGATTCCCAAAAATGTCCAGTTCATAGGACTTCCTGTGCAGTACTCGATAGCCAGATCGAATGAATTGGCGGGTAAGTTCGACATTTTTTGGATCATCGGGCGCAACCATGTCTGACATGCGTTTCCCGATCAGGTCGCTCGCCGAGTTAAGGCCATACATTTTTGCCAGGGCTTCGTTGCAATCGGCAACAAACGTCCCTCTGAGAATGCGTTCAATCTGTTCTTCTTCGGGCGAATCGACCGGAAGTGGGGAGTCCATGTCTACTCGGAATGTACCCTCACATTCCGCAAGATCAGACCCTGGCAGCTCGATGCCCGGATCTTGAGTCTTGGAAGGCTGGTTCGCCACCGCACTGCTGAGGAATGGCCTGCCTTGAAGAACCTCGTCAATCGCAGTTGGGAGTTCGGATGCGTTGACCTTGACCACGTACCCCGACCCGAGCTGGAGGGCTTGTTCCACGACTTCGAGAGAAGTGTTTTGGGTTAAGAACAGAATTGCCGCTTGCGGGGCCAGCACTCGAATTTGCCGCGCAGCCTCGATCCCGCTGAGTGTTGGAAGACCGATGTCTAGCAAGATCAGGTCTGGCTTTAGGGCCTTTGCTTGTTCGATCGCATCCGCTCCATCGGATACCTCGCCCACAACCTCGAGGTCCGCCCGTTCCTTGATTGCGGATCGAAGGAAACATCGCCAAGGTTCGTAATCATCCACGATGAGGATACGGCTTCGCGTCTGTCCCACGAGAGGCACCTTTGAGAAACCCGATGGTCTTAGGCCCGCCAGGCCCGCGCTCACTTCGATTGACGTTGGTAGGGCTGTTCGGACAAAAACAGTTCATTACTTTAGCACGGACGGGGTTTTCCGTCAGCACTCCGCAGGTCGAACTCCGCAGATCGAACCATCCGAAGACAGCGTGCCGGAGAACGATTCCACCATTCGCGAAGCCCCGCTCCCCGGTAAACGCGAGCTGCCGCCGGATGCTACCGGGAAGAACCGATTTCCAAGGTGCCTCCGCGGTCCCCGCTGGTCTAGCCTGCGCTCTGGGTACTGCGCCTAGGTGCGGTTCACAACTTTTTACGTCTTTTCACCCTGGTTTGACACCTACTTTGATCCGGCGAAGTATTGTTTGTACCGGGCTGATCCAGATGGGCGCCCGGATCAGGAGTCTGGGATGAAAGCAAAACACCCAACCACCGCGCGTGGACTGATGCTGATTCTACAGTTGGCGGTTATCCTGCCCGCTGCCACCCTTGTGATTCTGAGCGCCAGGCACTTGCAAAACATCCAGCGCGACCGGGCCGTAGAGGCACTCATCGAACGAGACTTCAACCAGGTTCTCGCGATATCCGAAAAGCAAATCAACCACAAAGCCTACGCGCTCGCTGATGATGTCCGAAGCGAGTTTCCTTCTCCTCGTGCTGCCTGCAGCGAAACGCTGGACCGGATTCTCAGCTCTCATCCTGAGATTGCGCACGTGATGGTGTTCGACCCGGAAAGTGGATTCACTATGCGCTCGCAGCCTTACCGGTTGGACAGCAGTCCCCCGTTTCGCGAGGAAGCCGAATACATGTCCAAGATGATGGAGGGTTGGTGGAGGCTGGAATATGACGAGTTGTCGGAAAAACTGCTGAAGATGGAACATAAGGGCACACCTTATTACTTCTACGGGGACTGGATCATGCGAGGCGATAAGCACGTCTACCTGGCAACTGCCATGTTCCTCAATACCGACGAACACACCGGGAGGAAGGCCATCGCTGGCGTCACCTTCGATGCCGATTATTTGCGGGATCAGTTCTTCCCCCAGGCACTGGACGAAGTAATGAGTCGCAACGTGGCGGAGGCGCAAACCGACAAAAATGCCGTGATTATGGTTCGTGGCAAAGGAGACTCAGTTCCGCTCGCCCGTGGCAATGGCTGGGACGGAGGTGAGGCCGAAGTGGAACGGACTATGGAAGGCGCCTTCCCCAACTTGGTGCTGGGGATGAAGTTGCGCGGCACCACGCTGGCAGCTCTCGGGCAGCATTTCATGCACACCAGTTTTCTGACTTTGGGAGGCCTCTCGTTTCTTTTGGCCGGTGGAATTTTCCTCACCTATCGCAATGTGAGCAAAGAGTTGGCGGTGGCCCGGCTAAAGTCCGATTTTGTGTCGAACGTGTCGCATGAATTGCGTACGCCGCTGGCACTGATCCGGCTCTACGCTGAAACGCTCGAATTAGGTCGCCTCACGAGCCCCGATAAACACCAGGAGTATTACAGCATTATTCGTAAGGAGAGCGAGCGGCTCACCACTTTGATCAATAACATCCTCGATTTTTCGCGAATCGAAGCCGGTCGCAAGGAGTACGAGTTCCGCGAGACCGACATGCGCGATCTGGTGCGCAATACTCTGGAGTCCTACCGCTATCAAATTGAGCAACACGGCTTCACCTTGGAAGAAAATGTCGCCGAGGTTCCACCTCTGAAGGTGGACCGCGAGGCCATGGCCCGTTCGTTGGTGAACCTGGTCAACAACGCGCTCAAATACTCGCAGGATCGCAAATATATTGGAGTCAATCTTTATCGTGAAAATGGATGCGTGAAGCTGGAAGTGATTGATCACGGCATCGGTATACCTGCAGGCGAGCAAACCAAAATCTTTGAAAAGTTTTATCGCGTCGGAGACCCTCTGGTCCACAACACCAAGGGTAGCGGTTTGGGTTTGTCTTTGGTGCAGCACATCGCTCGCGCACACGGCGGCGATATCGCGGTAAACAGCACACCCGGTGCGGGGAGCAAATTCACGATCATGCTTCCCGTCGAGGGAGCCGGAAACAACGCCCGGCTAGCTTCGGAGAGAAGGAATGGAGGGAATGGCGCGTGACGCTCGCGAACACAGCAGTAAAGTCCCAGATCGGAATACGAAAGTCGGGAGAACCTGACATGGCAAGAATCCTGATCGTTGAAGATGAGCCCAATATGGTGGCGGGCCTGCGAGACAACTTCGAATTCGAGGGATATCAGGTGATCACAGCGCCGGACGGTGTCGCGGGGTTAGAACGGGCACTCAGCGAATCGCCGGACCTGGTGATCCTCGACGTGATGATGCCGCGCATGAGCGGTCTTGACGTTTGCCGGCAGCTCAAGAGCAAACGTCCGTCGATTCCAATCATCATGTTGACCGCCAGGGGACAGGAAGTAGACAAGATCGTGGGGCTTGAACTGGGCGCCGACGACTACGTCACCAAGCCATTTTCCATTCGCGAACTGGTGGCTCGCGTCAAAGCGGTGCTGCGACGCGCACGGACTCTTCCCAAAGAACAAGAGCACGTTTCCTTCGGCGAGATCGAGGTAAATCTGCGCAACTGCCAAGTCAGCCGGGCGGGCAAACCGCTGGAGTTTTCATCAAAGGAATTTGAGCTGCTGAAATATCTGGTCTGCCACCAGGGCGAAACCCTGAGCCGCGACCGCTTGCTCGAGGAAGTCTGGGGGTATGACCGATTTCCAACCACTCGCACGGTCGACACCCACATCGTTCACTTGCGGCAAAAGATCGAACCTAAGCCAGAAGAGCCGCGCTTCATCCTGACCGTGCATGGCACCGGTTACAAATTTGTCAGTTAAACCTGATTACTTCATTGGAGATGATGGTGGCGCGCGTCGCACAAGGTCGCAGGCAGTACCGCAAGAGGAACCTCGGCTCCGGCAGCAGGCAATCCCGGCTTCATGAGTTCGGGCAAAGGCTCGCTGGCCTAAAACGGGAGAATGACGATCTCAATCGCGCCATGTTCGAAGCCGCTCAGGTGCAGAGAAGGCTTTGCGGGCAGCGTTATTTCCGGACTGGTTTGTATGAGTTCGCGAGCGAAATCTTTCCCATCGGTCACCTTTCCGGCGATTTCATCACCGTCATGCAGCTCGAGCAAGACCTTGTGTTCGTCATTGGTGATATCGCGGGCAAAGGTCTCATGGCGGGAATGTGGTTTACCCACATGGTCGGAATGATTCGCCGGGAAATATCAGCACACCATAGTCCGGCCGAAGCTTTAACGGCGGTTGAACGCGGCCTTCTGTTATCGGGCGTCGCATTTCCACTCACCACGCTTTTCCTGGCCCGGCTCAATCTACCGAGCGGTGAACTGATCTATTGCAACGCTGGACATCCTCCAGTCTTGCTGGTTCGAGAGGACGGCGACGAGGAACTCAGTCAGGGCGGGCCGGTTCTTGGAGTGACGACTGGTGAGGAGTTTGTGAATGGCCGTGTCAGGTTGAATGGGAGCGACACTCTGCTCGCTTACTCGGACGGGATTGCGGAGTGCCGGAATGAATCCGGAATTGAATTCGGAGCCGAGCGATTGCTAGACGCTGCCAAAGCATTTTCAAAGCTCGGGGCGAACGAGATTCTGTTTTCTGTTCTGGCTTCGGCCGAAAACTTCCTAGGAAGACGGCATCGCGAAGATGATATCGCGTTACTGGTGTTGCGGCGGCACGGTGAACTCGAACGATCGGAAAAAGACCTTGCCTGAGATTCATAAAATTCGTCGGATGAGTGGCTACCTGAATGCTGTCGGCTGTCTGGTTCCCAGTCAGCCCCAGGGAGGAGTCCGCTCGAGCCACGGGGACAACACTCATCTGATTCGAGCTGCGCAAAAGGGTGATGCTTCCGCCTTTGAGGAACTTGTGTATCAATATGATCGGGCGGTCCTGCGGGTCGCCACTCACCTGACCGGATCCACAGAGGATGCTCAGGACATTTACCAGGAAGCCTTCCTTCGCGCCTTTGTGAAATTGCCGATGTTCCGTTTCGAGTGCTCGTTCTACACCTGGATTTACCGCATCGTTACGAATTTGTGTTTGGACCATCTTCGTACCAAGCGGCTCCGCTACGGTTACGCGAAAACTGTTTTCCAAGACGGTGAAGAGCGCGATCTGGCCAGTGCTATCCCGGATGAGCGCGCCATTGCAAGCCCGGAACGCAATTTGAAACAAAGCATCCAACGGGAACAGATCGTGCGTGCGCTGGGTACACTTTCACCTCGCGAACGCATGATTTTTGAGCTGAAGCACTATCAAGGCATGCAGTTGAGAACTGTTGCCGAAATCCTCAACACCACCGAAGGCACGGCCAAAAACACCCTTTTCCGCGCCACCCGTAAACTTCGCTTGCAATTGTCCGAGGTGCGCTAGCCACGGTGGCGCACACTCCTGCCACGTCCGCGCCATCAGCGACATCCTTAGATTTTCGCTCGATGGCAGAGGCGCCGGTGATTGGAATGTCACTCGAACCATAAGGCCCGCTTCGCACGATCTCGCAATCGAGTTCAGTGTCTCGCCGAGTGTTTAGAGGCCCTTTGCCCGCGTCAGTCATACTAGGCGGATATGGGACGCTACGTCGTGGACTCCTAGGAGCTGGATCGAACTTTTCGTTGCGAGTGAAGCCGAGCTTCCCGTGGCGGCGTTTTGTGGATCCTTTGCCAAGCGCGGCGCAGCTGACGCGTTGAACTGAATCCTGATTGTTCGGCTACATGTTCCATGTCGAAGCGCGTTTCGCGAAGCAGTTCCTGGGCATAGGCGACGCGCAACCGGTTGCTGTATTCGGGAATGCTCATTCCGACGTGTTCGTGAAAAAGGCGTGAAAGATGCCGGTCGCTCGCGCCTGCGATGCGGGCGAGCGCCCTCAAACTCCAAGGCTTGCTTAGGTCGGCGGCGATGACATCCTGCACGCGATGTACCGCCGGATGAATGTGGTTGCGGCCTTCCAGCCACGGGGAGAGCTGTGGGTCCGAACCGTTACGGCGCAAGTAGACGACGAGATAACGCGCGACTGCCAAGGCGCAGGATTGGTCCGTAAATCGATGGACGAGGTGCAGCATAAGGTCGATGCCTGCGGTAATACCAGCGCTTGAGTAGCGCTCGCCATCTTCGACAAAGAGCCGATTCTCGAGAATTCGAGCCCGCGGAGCGATGGCAGCAAGCTCATCACAACTCAGGTAGTGCGTGGTGCAGGAGTAGCCATCGAGAAGACGAGCGCGAGCAGCGATCAATGCCCCAGTACAAATCGAAATCAATTTATGCCCGGGACGGATCACGTTCCGCAACCACGTCACGATAGTCTTTTCTGCCGTTTCGTCATCCACCGATTTCCCCGGACCCGGTGTCCCCCCGGCAAGCATCACGTACTCGACATCGCCAGCGATTACTACCCACGACTGAGCTGGCAACTCCTGGGGCAGCGGCTCGATTCCCGCTAATGCGATTCCGATAGAAGTTTGGAGCGAAGAGGTCGGTCCAACACAATGTACCTCGAAACGTACAGAGTTTTGCACGCGGTTGGCTTGGCGCAAGACCTCAAGCGGACCGGCGATATCGAGCAGGAGCAGGCGTGGGGGGACTACGACGAACACCGGTATCCGGCGCAGTTCATTACCACTCATGGCCGGGCCCGCGCCGCGAACCAGTACTTCCTTGTTAACGCCGAACTCAGCGGTTCTCATCGGTGTCTTGACTTCATGACATTGCCGCCGGACATTATTGCGACCTGCTCGATCTTGTCAGCGTGGATCCAGTTCAGACTACAAGCTCGCGTGATGCTGCCGCAAGCGCCTCCTCGACCGTCGCGATTCTTGCGAACCGAGCATCCAGAACCAGTTCAGTTCTTGCTTTGATTTCCTCCGGCATCCACTCCCTCCCGTTCCGGTCCGTCATCGGGAATGTAAGTGTCGCGTCGGTAACATAATCGACTTCATATCCCAGATCGGAGGCATGGCGGGTGGTTGTTTCGCAACATTGTTCGGTTCGAATACCGGAAACGATGATCCGGCGGATGCCATGTTGCGTGAGCCAGACATCAAGTCCGCTACCGACTAACGCGCTGTGACTGCGCTTCTGGAAAACCGCATCAGGCGTGAAAGGCAAGTCGCGAAGCGGTACCACATAACCCGATTCGAGCGAAAATGGGCCGGAATCCTCCACGTGAAAAATCTGGACGACCGGGATCTTCGAGGATTGCGCTCCGTCGATGAGTGATCGCAGGCGCGCAAGGAAAGAAGGTACGTAGGAGTCACGCCAGTACGGACGTTGACGAAACGACTCCTGCACATCAACGACGAGTAGCGCAGTTGCAGAAGAGGCCATCAGAACCCTCCATTGACTCACCATTGTCGCAATCACAGGAAAGGTCATGGAAGACACGGATTGGACGTTTATCGGACAAAAAAGGACATCGGATTGGTCAGGGTAGGGAGTGGGTTAGGCGGCAAGAAGCCCCGGTTCCCGGCGGCGAAGTCGTGGCAGCCGGAGATGGTTGTGACTTGCTTTGTCCTTTCCTGAGAAGAATTGTCGTTTTTTGTCCGATACACGTCCGCCACATGCCTTTCACCTGTATGTGCCTGCTGACACAATCGCGAAAACGGAGGCTCGACGTGAATCGATTGGACTCGCACGACAAACATTCCAGGCAGCTTCGCTATTTCGTCGCAGAGTTGGGGTGGGTATTGCTGCTGACGATGGCTGCTATGGGGCAAAGTACAACCGGAACATTGCGCGGACAAGTGCTCGACCCGCAAGGCGCGACCATTGCAAACGCCAAGATAAGGATCACGAACCAGGAGACCGGAGTCATTTCCAATACAGCCACCTCATCCGCTGGAACCTGGAATCTTCCCAGCCTCATCCCGGGAAAATATGCCGTGAGCGTCGAGGCACCGGGATTTCGTCAATTCTTGCAGAAAGATGTCGTAGTGCTTGCGGACCGCGATAACACGGCGGATGCCCAATTGCAGGTAGGAGCAGCGACAGAGATCCTTGAAGTTGTTGGCACCGGATTGACTGTTCAGACATCTTCCTCTTCACTCAGCAATGATTTCAACTCCCAGGACGTGTTGAACCTGCCTAGTGGCGGCGGAGCCCTCAACGGTTCCCCGTTAAATTTAGCGGTGATGGCCCCGAACGTGGTGGCACAGCCCGGCGGCGTGACTGGGGTGGGCGGCTCTGTCGGTGGCACGCGCCCTCGGGAGAACAATTTCACCGTCGACGGAGTGGATGACAACAACCTCGGTGTTACGGGGCCAAATTCAACCGTCATTCCCGATGCGGTGGCTGAATTTACCTTGCAAACCAACCAATTCAGCGCAGAAACCGGGCACTCTTCTGGTGGGCAATTCAACCTCGTGACCAAGACCGGAACCAATCGTTTCCATGGTTCCGCGTACGAATATTTCCAAAATAGAAATCTCAATTCGATGGACAACTTGACCAAGGAGGCGATTGCCGCTCACACCATTCCCGGCCAGCCCGCCTATGACAACAATCGTTTTGGCGCGAATCTAGGTGGGCCAATCCTAAAAAACAAGTTGTACTTCTTCGGCAACTACGAATACACCGATCTACACGGTGCAGGAAATGCCACGTTCTTGAATGCTCCCACTGCGGCTGGACTCGCGACCATCGAAAGCACGGCTGCCGATCAGGCGGTGAAGGATGTCTTAAAAAACTATCCCGTGGCTCCAACCGGGGATCCGAGCCTTGCCATTACGGTGAACGGAACTCCCATCCCAGTGGGGCCGCTGGTCATCATCAGTCCGCTATTGCAGCGGGAGCACGATGCGATCGCCAATCTCGACTACTCAACGAATAAGCACCAGCTGGGTTTCCGCTTTCTTCTGAACCAAATAAAATTCATTCTTCCGGTGAACTCAACTCAGTCCCAGTTCAACCAGGACCAGCCGGTGCGCAGTCGGAAGATATCTCTGAACGATACTTGGACGGCAAACGACCACATGGTCAATGACCTTCGCCTGCAGTACTCCTATTACTCGCAGGCGGCGGTCAATCCATGCACAACCTGTTCACCGGATGTCACGATCCTGGAACTCGGCGCTACAACCATTGGTCCAGGGGATAACCAGCATCAGAAGCAGAATTCCTACCAAGTGAAGGACAATCTTTCATGGGTCCTCGGCAAGCACACGCTGAAATTTGGAGGAGAATACACCCATTTCATCTACCCGCAGTTCTTCCTGCCGCGCAGCAACGGCGACTACTGGTATCAAACAATGCAGGATCTCGCGAATGATGGCCTTCCCTCGGTACCAGGACGTACGTTGCGAGGAGCCGGCAGCGGCAGCTTTCTTGGGACCGAGAGCTTCTTCGCAGGATACTTCCAGGACGACCTCAAGCTGACGCCGCGACTAACTTTGAATCTCGGACTACGGTACGAATACTGGACCAATCCGGTGGGTGGTGAGACCCAGGCTCTCAATGCTATTTCGAACGTCCCCAACGTCATCACCTTTGGCAAGCCGAAGAGCGACACCAACAATCTGGCTCCAAGGATTGGCTTTGCTTACGATCCGTGGGGAAACGGGAAGACGTCGATTCGGGGTGGTTTCGGCATATCCTACGGATGGAAGTTCCAGAACTTCGCTGCCATTACACTGCCTCCGCAGATCCAGAGCGAGATGGATCCGGCATCGGCTTGTAACCTGAGCACTCCGCCGGGTTGGTGTCCCGGCGGGTCGCCCTTTATTGCGGATGGCGGCTTGCCGTCGGTGTATTTGCCTCCAGCAAACCAGCAGGAAGCGCGGGCTTTGACGACGAGCTATATCGATGACACCGTGATGCCGAAGATTCTTACCTGGTCGTTCGGAGTCCAGCGTAGTCTCTACCGCGACGGTCTATTCGAGGTTCGCTACCTCGGGACCCGCGGTCTGGAGTTGCCCGTTCAATTCCGCCGCAACCGCATCAGTGCTTTTGATGCGGGAGTGAATGCCATTCCTACCTTCTTCAGGGCGTCGGATGTCCCGACAACCTGGAACGCAAGCACGCCTAACGATGACGCCTTTAACGCTTTTCTGGCCAGTGGAGGCAACAACATCTATCTCCCGTTTGGATTCCTGGCGAATGTCACCTCCGATCCAGCCTTAGGAAGCAGTATTTATCATGCCCTTTCGTGGAACTACACGCAGCGGGCATGGCGCGGGTTGACGTTTAACGCAAACTACACTTGGTCGCATACCGTTGACGACGCAACCAATGAATTCCTCACGAGTTTTCTGAATCCCCGGCGAGCTCAAGATACCACCCAGCTCGGGCAGGACCGGTCGAACTCCGATTTGGATGTTCGCCATAAGTTTGCTCTCTCTGCAAGCTATGAAACTCCTAGCTTCCATTCCGGCAGCACGGCCCTGAGGACGCTTTTGGACGGTTACAGCCTTGGAGTGGTTTACCTCGCGCAGACTGGCCAGCCCGTAACCATCCAATCGGGTGTCGATGCAAACGGCAACGGTGATACAGCCGGTGATCGTGGAATGCTCAATCCCTTTGGCACCTCACTGACGGGATCCGACGTCATTCCTGTTTGTGCCAATGCCGGAGGCACAACTTCTTTGGCAGGCAATACGCTCGGTAACGGCGGTTCTTGCCCCGGCTCTACCCTTGGCTATCTCGCGGCGGACCCGAGCGCCAAGTATGTGGTCGCCGGACCTGATGTCATAACCACGCTTGGACGCAACAGCTTCCGGTCTCCCGGCTTCGGCGTCATGAATCTGTCGCTCGCCAAAAAAATAAGAATGACGGAATCTTCCTACCTTCAGCTTAAGGCGGATTTCTACAACGTCCTCAATCACCAGAACTTCACGATCAGTAATGGAAACATATTCAGTACTGCAGGGGTAACGGCGGCGACCTCAAACCCCGGATATGTGAACATCACTGATCCCAGCTTTTTAAACCCGAAGATTTTCAGTGGGGGCAACCGGCAGACGACGCTCACGGCGAAGTTTGTGTTTTGAACCGGCGGCCGGAGGAGCCGACCCGGTTCCCTCCGGCCTTTTGCACCCCATAATCGAGCGGCAAATCACTCGCCAAAAGCTGATGCGCTCAGGGAGGCAATGTGCAACTCTGGTTTTCATCCCGCTTGATTTCGGGGCTTGCGTTGGCGGCATTTTCGATCATGGCCACTCCACCGGGCCTTAAAAATATTGATCCGGCTGAGATGGATCAATCCATCAAGCCCGGTGACGATTTCTACCGCTATGCCAATGGCGGCTGGCTGAGAGCTAACGCGGCTCGCGTGGGCAGCTCAACCTACGATACGCGCGTGATGCTGATGGAGAGGACCCGCCAACAAGTTCGAGATCTCATTCAAAACGCAGCCTCGGCTCCTGCCCCGAAGGGCAGCGTCCGACAGAAAGTCGGCGACTACTTCGCAAGCTTCCTCGACAGCGCCTCGATCGAGACCAAAGGACTTTCGCCACTGGGCCACGAACTGGATAGGATTGGGGCAATTCTGGACAAGAGATCGCTCTCAGCCTATCTCGGTACCACCCTCAATAGTGAGGTCGAAGGACTCACCGCCAACGCGGATCATGTTTTCGGGATCTGGATCAACCAGGGTTTTGCGGATGCGGATCACAACCTTCCTCACCTCTGGCAAGGCGGGCTCGGAATGCCAGCTCGAGACGATTATCTTGATTTGTCTCCAAAAAAGGTTGAGTTGCGCAATCAGTACCGAGAACACATTCGCTCGATACTGCAGTTAATAGGGAGCCCAGATCCTGCAGAAAAAGCGGCGCAGATCTTGTCACTCGAAATCCGGATAGCACAAGCGTTCGCGCCGGATTTAGACGCCGCTGACGTTTTTAAGCAAAACAATCCATGGAAACGCAGCGATTTCGTCGCCAAGGCTCCCGGGCTTGATTGGGAAGCATACTTCCAATCGGCCGGCCTCAGCGAACAAGAGGACTTCATCGTATGGCAACCGTCTGCGGTCATTGGCATATCCACACTGGTTCGAGACGAACGCCTGGAGGTGTGGAAGGACTATCTCCAGTTTCACTTGGTGGACCACTACGCCATGGTTTTGCCCAAATCGATTGCCGCTGAGCACTTTCGTTTCTACCAGGCGATTTTGTCTGGACAGCAGGAAACGCCAGACCGTGGCCAGGAAGCGATCGCTGCTACCAGTGGTGCCCTGGGTCAGGCTGTGGGTCAGCTCTATACGGAACGCTATTTTCCCGCGGAAAGCAGGGCGAGAGCTCAAGCGATGGTGAACGAATTACTCCGCGCCTATCGTGGACGTATCGCGAACCTCACCTGGATGTTGCCAGAGACGAAGAAAAAGGCTCTAGCTAAGTTAGAGGCTCTCCAGGTGATTGTGGGCTATCCCGACGCGTGGATCGATTATTCGTCGTTTGATGTTGTTCGGGGAGATGCTTTCGGCAACATGCGCCGGGCGGAGTCTTTTAACCGCATGCGCAATCTGGCCAAGTTGAAGCAACCAGTCAATCCGATCGAGTGGCCAATCAATCCGCAAGTTCCCGGTGCGGTCATCATGTTCAGCCCTAACGCCGAGTTTTTTTCGGCTGCCATACTGCAGCCTCCTTATTTCGACGGCGAAGGTGATTCCGCCTCGAACTATGGTTCCGCCGGGGCAGGGATGGCGCACGAAATCAGTCACGGCTTCGACGAACTGGGAAATATTTACGACGCCCGCGGCCGCCTTGGAGATTGGTGGACGGCAGAAGATCGTGCCCGGTATCGCAAGGAAGGTGAGAAGCTGGTCGAGCAGTTTAACGGCTACTGCCCGTTTTTTGACCTTTGTGTCGATGGCAAACAGGTGTTGTCTGAAAATATTGCTGATCTAGCTGGTTTGCTGGTGGCACATGATGCGTACGTTCTGTCCCTAAAAGGCAAAAGTGATGTCATCATTGGCGGCCTAACTGGAGAGCAGCGTTTTTTTCTGGCGTTCGCGCAGAGATGGAGGAGAGTTCAGACCGAAGCCGCGCTGCGACAGCAGCTCAAAACCGAGACGCACTCGCCGGGAGAATATCGAAGCGACACTGTCCGCAATGCCGATGGCTGGTATGAGGCCTACAAGGCCGCGCCCGGCGAAAAACTCTACCTCAAACCTGAGGATCGTGCTCGGATCTGGTAAGCCCTAAGTCTGACATCCGCTTGAAACGTTTGCGGCGCGCTGAGCCACCACCCGTCTAGATCTCCTGGAACACAACGGGCGGCCCCGCTGAGCCTTTAAGCCCCCGTGGCGGAGCGCGCCTGTTTAGGTGCTTTGTGTGCTCCATCGTCAAGAACCCTGTTCAATTCGTTAATGATTTCTAGTAATCTCACGCCATCTTGTTCGGAAACAGCTTGCTCACAAAGTGATTTCCAACGTTCTGTAATTGGCTGGTCGTACATGCCTTCACTCCGAATCGAAAAATTGGGCTTCAGGTTCCCGAGCCCCTGGGACAAAGCAGATTTTCCCTTTCTCCCGGAAGCCATTTGGTCAGGATTGTTTGGTGAATGTACGGTCCGGGTCATGCCGGCGAAACTGTCAAAACTACCAGCAGGAACTCACTGCCGACCAGGGGGGCGCGCGTGACGGAAGTGATTCACGCCCTGTGGGGATACCTCAGGCTAGCGGGCGTGTTCGATTGCCATCCGTTTATGCCAGCTCAGGGTACACTCAAGCGGTATGAACTCCGGTTCGGAACACAAACAGTTCTTCTTTGAAGAACAGCCGGTCGGATATTTTGAGGATGAGCTTCCATCCTCGCCGGGTGAATACCGGTACCTGCCGCTTCGTGGCCCCGGCCACCTGCGTTGGATTGAGGCATTAGCCTCCTCAGGCTCGCAACGCTGCTACTACATGATTGAAGGGAAGAAGCAATACTTCATCGTTTTGAAAGCTCCGAGCCACGGCGTTGTGCTAGTTCATGCCCATACGCATGTCAGGATCGAGGAGTGATAAGGCCCCTTCCTTAGGCCGATCGAGAGTTCATTGCGATGGCTGAGTCATACGACCCAATTCCCGTAGATACGCAATGAGAGGAGCATACTCGGTTTCGGCGATGATGCCGTTCCAGGCTGGCATCTTCGTTCCTGGCTTAAATGAGGGAGCATGGCGGATGAATGCTTCTAACTGCGGGTCTGTAGGATAGTCCTGAGCGGCGCGTCGTAAGTCGCCGACCCCAACCCCATTGTCGCCATGGCATGAATTGCAGCCGTAGTGATAGTAGAGCTGTTTCCCCTGGCTTGCTCCCAGTCCGGCGGTGCGAGGCGCTGCACGGGGCACCCGGTTGTGAATCTTCGGCACAGTACGCAGGTACGCGTAAATGGCCCCGGCATCTGCCTCGCTCAGTTCGGGCAGCGGAGACATCGGATACATCAAAAACGTATGGTCTGGACGAATACCAGTGTGAATTGCACGCGTGAAGTCTGCTTCGCTCCAATTGGCGAGGCCGGTTTCATCGGAGGTAAGATTCGCTGACTGCACCGCTTGCCCGGACTGGTCCTGTAATGAATTGCCGCCGCCCATATAACCCGCTGACTTTTCCGGTTCGAGTTCATTGTTGGTGCGAAAGTTCGCGGAGTGACACGCGAAACATCCAAGGTTCACCGACAAATACCTGCCATAGGCAACCCGATCCGACACGGACGGAGTTGGAATGGGACCTTTGGGGTATGGCAGAGGCTTAAAAATCAAGTGAGTCAGAAGCTTCGCCTGGAAGGATGGCTTCGACACACCTGGTGGGTTCACTGCCGCAGGCGCGGTTAACGGATCATCCGAGCGGAGAAATGCAATGACTGATTCGAGGTCCTCATCAGACAAGTGCGGGTACTTTGGCATCCAGGGGGGAGCATATTGTCCGGTGCGCTTGACACCCGTGCGCAAAAGATAAGCCAACTCCCCATCGGTCCACGAACCGATTCCATAAGACGGGTCGCGTGTGATGTTCTTTGAAAAAGCTTGGCCAAACATAGGCGGCAGGTCCACCAATCGCGTGCCGGTGAGTTTGCCGGTAGCGGGGTCAAGGTGGCAGCTGATGCACAACACCGACGCATACTTTCTTCCCCGCTCGATTTTTGCCGCGGAGCTCTCGACTTTGAAACTGACCCTGCCGGGTGGGTAGGTCGGGATGCCGGTAATCGCAACATAGGCGGCGAATGCACCTGCCAGTAGGACGATTCCAAGAATGAAATAGGCTAGACCCTTGAACGTTTTCTTCATAATCCCCTAGATCGCGAGAACAACCGATTGTGCTCTACTTTACTCGATTCTGGTTCGAGCCCCATCGATGGAATCTCTGGGTCGGGGGAATCGGGAGCTCTCTCGGAACATACGCCTCAGACAATAGAGTTAGGGTTGATTGCACATCTAAACCAACCCCGCCGTCGGTGTGAGCTAAGACGACTTGGGACGAGCTGGGCGAATTTGCAAGACTCTGCCGCGGAGGGAACCGATGCTGTTTCTCGAAGCGGGAACCTCGAGCACCCGCAGAGAGCGATGGATTCGAGGTTGGGCGAGGTCCCATTCCGCGTGCGGCGTGAGTTCCCTAGCTTCAAATCGAACTTTTGTGAGGGGATCGTTAAGCAAGAGATTTCGGCTCGGCAGGCGACGAACCCGTCCCACCGCCCGCTCGACGACCTGGGCGAGTTCGGCCCCGTCTTCGGATGACCGTCCCTGAGCCAGTCGTGCCTTGGCTTTTTCCCCAGAGAACCAGGTAGGATTTCGATAGGCTTCCTGAGGAGTGCTCTGCCACAAGACCTCGCAAAGATGGGCGTGAATGGTCTCGGCATCTGCCGACCTGCGAATCCTGTATGTCAGGAAGGAAATTTCTTCAATCCTCCCATGCACTCCCGCTTCCTCAAGCGCCTCAAGCGCAGCTGATTGCGCGTGCGTGAGTCCAGGCTCAGCTCCCCCTTTTGGAAAGGTCCAGCGGCCCCGGCGTGTGCGGACCAGCAAGAACTCGATCTCAGTGCTCAGAATTCTGAAGCAAACCGCCGCTACAAGGCGGCGAGCGCCCCTTGGCCGGTCGAGGTGGGCATTTTTAGACTTGGGCATCTTAGGGCTATGTTGAGGGTGCATGAAGGAGTCGCAAGGCATCTAGATCAAAGTTTGGTTCCCTTTTTTGATGCTCATTCCATGATGGAATCTTTCTACGTACTTGCGGGATTTGGATTTCCTGCAGGAGCATCGAGTCTAGTCACAATCAGGGGCGCCTACTTGGAGAATCTTTATTGCCTCCGTTGCAACCGGGAGCTTGAAAACGGCAGTAAGTCTGTGGCCATTTACATGTTCGCCCAGACTGTGGGTATCAGGCCGCGGCAGAAATCCGCTGCCCGCCGCATTTGTTTCTGCCCTCAGTGTGCAGTCTCCCTGGCCATGGGGCCACCCCCCGAAGGAACGCTGAATCTAGCCGCATGGGGAATGTTTCGCGATTTGGTCAGTGCCGATCCAGCCCTCAGTGGAGCGGCATGGGAGGCATTAAGTGGAGTGGAGAGGATCTTGCCTCCCACGGGAACGGAGAACAGCCCTCGATCCCCGGTGGGAGGATACGTTGAGTTTTGAACAAACCGGTGTTGTTCGAAATCGCGACTTCTATAGATGATTTCTTCAGATCAATCTCCTAAAGTTGGCCTAACGCACTGGATGCAGCAGGTCCTCACGCAAGCCGATAGCGCGGCTGAAGGTTTTGAATCGGGTGCTGTACACGATCTGAGAACGGCGCTGCGCCGCTGTCGTTCGATCGCCGATGGAGCGATGGTTTTTGATCCCGATCCCGCTTGGAAGAAGATGAGGAGAGCGGGCAAGCAGCTTTTCCAGAGTCTCGGGGCATTGCGAGACACCCATGTGCTGACCGATTGGCTGGGTAAGCTTGCTCCAGATGGCGATCAGACTGCTCAGAGCCTTTCTAGATATCTGCAGCTTCAGGAACAGGAGTTGAGGGGAGTTGCCGCTCGGGCGCTGCAGCAGTTTGATCGGATCCGTTGGAACCGCTGGGCAGCGGAACTGCCTTCTCATCTTGGAAGGATTCCGCTCGACAGCGGCTTATTTGGGCACCTCGCGCTCGAACGCTGGCACGAAGCGTCGGCGCTCCATCGACGGGCTCTCAGGAATCGTAGCAACGTCGCCTTCCATGATTTGCGGATCGGGATCAAACGCCTGCGTTATACCATCGAGAATTTCCTGCCGGCATTGCATGAGTTTTGGGGGGCAGACCTCAAGGAAGTACAGGATGCCTTAGGCGATGTGCATGACCTGGACGTTCTCTGGGCGACCGCGCTTCGCGTGAATGCATTCCCCGATCTTACCTCGCGCGACGCCTGGCGAGTACGGATCCAGGTGTGTCGGCAGGCGTGCCTGGCCCGCTATCGGCACAAGATGGTTGGAAATTCGCAATGGAAAAGCTGGCGTGGTGCACTGCCAAAGGATGAGCAACTACGGGATTTGGGATTGCAAAGGCTTGAACTTTGGGCGTCCTTCCTTGATCCCAACCTTCGACACGCTTGCCATGTCCGCAGGCTCTCGATGCAGATTTTTGACGGCACCTCGGGCGCATTGAGTCCACGCCAATGCGAGACTAGTAGATTCGTTTTACAAGCTGCGGCCCTGCTGCACGATGTCGGCCGTGCAAAAACAAACAAAGGACACCACAAAGAATCGGCTCGTCTGATTCGTAAGCTTAGAGTTCCCCTGGGTTGGTCTGCCGAAGAAATTGGTCTGGCGGCGCTGGTTGCCCGGTACCATCGCGGTGCATTGCCTGGCGCAACCCAAAAGAGATTCTCAGCGGCTCCGCGCCCCAAGCAATTCGTGGTGCAATTCCTGAGCGGCATTCTCAGATTGGCTTGCGCTTTCGATACCGAGCGCAATGAGCAGATTCGCAAACTCGATGTCGAGTGCACCGAATCTGTCCTAAAGGTGTGGGCTCAGGGCTATGGGGCGGGAAGCCCAATGGCGGAGCATCTCGCAAGGGCTCGGTACCTGCTCGAAGTCGCCTACAACCGTCCCGTATTTATCTCCCCAGCCGAAGTGACTGTGGCATAAAACTACATCTTGGCCTGATCTCAGTAGTGTCAATATAGTTCCATTATGGTGAAGCTCGTTCGGAGCTCGGTTCTTGACTGGATCTAGAAGAACTTGGCATGAGTCATATAGCTTGGCTTCAAGGCATGGCTCAAAATAACTAAGGCTTCGGCGTGCTAGAGACGCCGAAGCCAGCTGAATTCCGGATCGTGCTACTACGGGATGTAATAGCGAACTGATGTCCAGATCATGTTGTCGATGGCCTTGGGAGCAAAGCCGGCCGCGCCGACCACGTTATTGTTCCCCGACCAGCCGTACTTGGCGAAATAAGAGTACTGGATACCCCAGCGGAAACCACCTCTATCTCCTTGGTAAATCTTGTGCCAGAAGCCAAGGGTTCCTTCAAAGATGGCTCGTGTATCTCCCGCGCAGCCGCTCCCGCTGCTTGGTGAAAACGGAGTAGAAGGCGGTGGAAACTGGCCGAGGGTGTTAGACGGGATCACTTCGGTTTGGCACCCACTGTTGTTTGCAAATGGCGATCCGTAGCCACCGATGCCAGTCGTGCTGATCTTAGTGCTGGTCGTGGCGGGAATCACGCATGTACCGCCGGCGCCGGGAATCGGACATACGGGCCCTGTGCTTCCGTTCGGAACATAGGTAACGGCGGGAGTTTTCGAGACCGCAATACTTTGATATCCGGTGTAGGCTGTTCGAGCACCGTACTCTTCGCCTCCGTAGGCGTACAGGTCAAACTTAGCCGCATGGTATTCGAGACCGGCAAGTCCATGTGCCGTACGGATCAGGGCCGCAGTGCCGTCAGGCCGGAAGGTCAGATCAGCAATCTGGGCTGAGCCATAGCGGCCAACGCCGTCGCCAGCCATACCTTGAAACGCGAACTCCAGCTTCTTGGCATAAATCGGCAAGCGGAAGTTCAACCCAATCCCACCACCGGTACGAGTGTCGTTATACGCCCCGACGGCGCTCGATACTGGCAAGCCATTGATCGGACAATTGATGGCTACCGGAGTTGTGGGGACGACTGTATCTGTGGCATTGGTACCTGCAACAGCACAGGGATAGATGCGGTTGCGGAAAGTGCTTACCAGGCCAATGATTTCGTAGTGTCCCCAGCCTGGATCAATGGCAGCCTTGCCAATGACGTCCGGTGCCTTGTTGATGGTATAGCCTGAGGTGTCGACGAAGTTGAACAGACCACCGCCGGCACCGATCGCGTTCAAAATCGTGTTTCCTGCTGTCGTGGTCGTGATTCCAGAGGTCGCAGTTGTGAGATTGGAGAAGCCGCGGCCGCCAACGGTGGCCTGCGGACCTTCGACGGAGGCCGCCAGGGCGAACTTTCCGCCAAAGTCCTTCGCCACCCGGAAGCCATATTGCCGTGCCCAGCTAAAACCGACGTTGTACTGGGAATCGATGGTGAGTGGGGGGAGCTCCGTGCGCGGCTGAATGCCCTTCTTGTTTTCCGTGACCAGAGACCACATCTGCCCAGCCGTGAAGCTGAGCCCGTTCGCGAGAGCAGCTTGTCCGAATATGACGCGCTGACGCAAAACATAGCTGTTGCTCTGCCGGTTATTGGAGGTCACGCCGGTGCCGAGCCAGTCAGCTTCCCAATACCCGGTCAACTTGACGTTGCCAATCTTGCCTTCGCCGAGAAGGCTCAAGCGGCTCTGGCGCGCCGTTAGATTGGTCTCGCCTACTCTGGAAAGGGCATTTGCCGTGTACGGGATACCGGTGAAAGGTGTGTTGATGTCAGAAGCCGCCGACCGTTGGCGCCAGACGGTTTCAGCCGCCACGAATCCGCCTGGAGTAATGGTAATTCCCTTGTAGTGGAGCGCGGCAGGGCTCTCGACTGCCTTCTTGAGGCTGGTCTGAGTTTCCTGCAATGCGACGGCGGTATTTGTGGAGTTCTGCTTCAGGTCTTTTACATCGGTTGCGAGCGCATCCACCGCTTGATCCTGTTTCTCGTTCTCGGATGCAACCGCCTCAGCCTTGCTCTCGGCCTGCGACGTGGCAGCCTGGCTCTGCTGCAGGCTCTGTTGTAGCTGCTGAATCTGCTGATCTCGGCTCTGAATCTGGTCGCTCAATTGCTTTATTTGCTGTTGCTGCGAATCAAGAGCCTGCTTGAGTTCGCTGAGCTGCTGAGCAACCGCCGAGTTGGTCGGAGTTGCTTTTCTTTTAGCAGCCTTGCTGGTCGTGGCGGCCGATGTCTGAGCCTGCGCCGCGCCCACGCCTAGAAGCGCGGAAACGACTGCCAAAGCCATCACTTGCTTCATCGTCGTTATTCTCCTCATGAGTGATTGGGTGAAATACCTCTTGTACTAGTCGTCAAAGTTCAAGAATGCAAAACGAGAATCTCTTTTGCGCGCCACTAATACCGACGAGAGCTAAGCTCTACATTCCCTAGAAGCGGGTTAGCCGCGCTACTCCTTAAGGAAGGGCCGCTCAGATGTAGTCAGGTCCACTCTCAATTTACGTACAAGAGTTTTAAAAATTCGTGAATTTGAGTGAAAAATTCGGTAAACGCCTGATTTGCGCACAAGAGTTTTAAAAATCCATGAATTTCAGTGAAAAATTCGGTAAACACCTAGAGTGCACTGCTGTTTCAGTATGGGGCAAAACCCGAATTCAGACGAATCTATCCCTGGCAGCTCGAACAGACCGCCACCGGTCCTCGAACGCTTAGAGGTAGACTAATCCCCGATGCAAGCGCAAGAACCAGCTTCTTTGCGTGGCTCGGCGGTGGGCCTATTCCTGTTCGACATTTGCGAGCAAGTGGACCTTGACCGCGTTCGATTGCTCCTTGGGGCTCGGCGTTTAGGTGAGGGACTAAAGCATGCGGCAGCCGAGCAGTTGTTTTTCGAGCGCCCTCCGGTGGTGGAGGAGGCACAGCTTCCAGGTGAGCCGCGAGCTCATGTTCGCGTCAAGTATTACGATTACGGGGTCCTGAGTGTCCTTGTGGATTTTCCCTTCGAAGGAGAGTGGAGTGATTTGGTGAGTCTCTCTTCGCGCTGGATTTCTGAAAGCGATTTACCCAAGCGGGCCGAAGAAATCGCCCGCGACCGGGTTGCGCGGACAAAGTCTGCGCTGGTGAAGCCATATCAAACATGGCTTAACGAGGACTACTTCATCTTCTTCATGCGAGAGATTAAGGGTTCTCCTTCGGCCGAGCAGCTATTGACATCCTGCGGACAGCAGATCGCTGAAATCATCCGAGGAGAGAATGCGGTGCTGTCGGACGATGAACTCCGCGAGATTCTGCAATCCGCGATGTCCTATTATCCGAATGATCTCGCAGTCCTTGGATGGAACGGTGCTTTTATCTACGACTCGGCCGCAGGCTCAGAAATCACTCTGCAATTGCTCGAATATGCCAACTCGCAGCTCCTTGAATTTCGGCACTACGACGATCTCATGACCAGGGAACTCGAGCGTGTTTACGGTGTGCTAGAAAGGAACTCGAATCTGCTGGGTCGTTGGCGTCTTCCGCGTGAGGCATCTCGACTGCAAACCGTGCTGCTGGACGTGACCGAGCTGACCGAGCGTGCCGATAATGCCATCAAGTTCCTGAGCGATATGTTCTCAGCGCGCTTCTATCGCTTGGCAGCAGCCAAAGTCGGCGTGCACGACTATAAGAGCCTTACGCAAAGGAAGCTTCGCACTGCCGAAGACCTTTATCGATTTCTGATCGATGAATTTCACCAGTCGCGCACGTTCTGGCTCGAAGTTCTGGTGGTCTTGATCTTGCTCATTGAGCTTGCCTACCTCTTCAAGGGAAAGATGTAGAGCCTGGTTCATGCCGGCGATTCGATGTCCTCTCTGGCGTCTAACGCTTGCGGGGAAGGGGCTATGCGTCCTGCGAGGCGAGGGTTATAATTCCGTGGAATTGATCAATCCAGCTCCTCATAAGAGGTGTTCTTGTGACAGCGACCCCACGCCCTCTCACTGTCAGACTGCAGAACTTGGGTTTTAAACAAGGAAGTCAATTAAGGTTGTATGGCCAGAATTTTGAAGTCGCCAGCGAACCCATGGTCGTCACCAACGATCTAGTCCTCGTTGACGCGATAGAAAAGAAGACGGGGAAAATGAAGCGGGTTCGAATCCCCTTGCCGATTTTGAAGATGGCCACCGATCAAGTCGCATAACGACGAGATCGACACTCCGATCTCTGCCCAGCAAGAAAGTCCCAGAAGTTTAGCCTCCGCGACCGCGAAACGGAGCTTCATGCTAAGGGCCAACTGAAGGTCGAGGTCTCTCGAATAGCTACAACTGTCACCTCGAACAGTTCCCGGCGAGATCCTACCCCTAGAGACTCTCCTTCAGGGTTACACCATCACCGTTGAGTCCTTTACGCCATGTCGATTCCTCGAGGTCCCTCCATGCCACGTTTAAAACTCTCCGTTCTTCTCACCTCTGCCACGCTTTGCTTTTGCTTTCTGCCCTCTCCGGTTAAGGCTCAGACTCAAGCTTCGTGTACGTTCTCCTTTTTTAAGCTAGCCGTCAACATTCCAGGTCTCGGGCCTGGCTTTATTGCTCCGAGCGGTGTCAACGATTTCGGTACCGTTGTCGGGGCGGCGATCCCCAGCAATGATCAAAGCTCCCCCGACCAGGTTGCCTTCATTCGTTGGGCGAATGGCGGATTCAGTTTTCCTCTAGGCACAGGGAACCCCAGCGGTCTGGTTCACCGAAACAGCCAAGCAATCAGCATTGGCAATTTTGGCGGAGTGCCCATTTTGTTGAAGGGAACCGCTCGAATGGACATTGACTTTACCGGCTTGGGCAGCCAAGTCGTGAGCGTCAATGGCGTTACCGGCATCAATCGGTGGGGAAGTATCGTCGGCTCCTACAATACCTCTTCCGCAGTCATAGGCTTTAAACGGTGGAGTAATGGGAGCTTTTCGAAATTCAGATTTCCCGGGTCCAACTCCACGTTTCCCACCGGTATCAACGACAGCGGGGCTGTCGTTGGCAGCTACTTTGTCGGACCGCCCGGAGTCCAACTCCCACAGAATGGGTTCATCTATCACAACGGTCAATGGGCAACCCTAAACTATCCTGGCGCTCTTTTCACGAATCTGGTTGGTATTAGCAATGCCGGAATGATCGTTGGAAATGCCACCGATACCGTCGGGGGATTCCTTTACGAGAATGGTGTCTTCAAACCAATCTCTACTCCCAGCGGTTCCCCAACCACGGTGATGGACATCAGCCCCACTAAGGGGCTGATTCTAGGCACGGACACCAGCGGGGCATTCATCGCCAAGTGCCACTAAAAGGCAAGGACATTCGCATCTTCGACAACGAATCTCCCGGCTCAGGACTTTTTGATGACTCCGCACCACACGGTGACGTCCCACGTCTTAGAGAACTCATTCCACATGCACTCGTGGTGATTTGCTTCGCCAGGCCTGCCTTGTGACCACAAGGCACCTGTACATTCTCAACCAACTCCGACGTGGAGATTTCGTTCCCTAGCTGCTTTCACCGCATCGGTGGCGAGATGTTCGGCGAAGCGAAACGTGTGGAACCCGTCGGGAATGTCCAAAGGTAGATAGCGCCGTTGCTCGATCGCGGCGAGGACGTCCACACCCTCCGATTTCAATTTTTGAATAATGCCTACGCGATGCGATTCGCTGGCCAGAACGACGATCGCGCTTCCACTTTTCAGCGACGTTTCGACGAATCGGGCGAAGCCATCCACGAATGTCGCCCTGTCGGGGTAAGAATTGACTTCGTGACGAGGTTCGGCCGTTCCACCGTCATTTGACTCAGCAGGTTCCCCCTTGGTGTCGAGGAGAATTTGGCCAGAGAGACAGGCGCTTAGAAACCGCTCCCCCTCAAGCACGGCCTTCATCGCCGGGAATAGCTCCCTGGCGGCATAGGATTTGACTACGTAGCCTGATCCCGTGGTTAAGGCCTCCCTGACGATATCCTCAGAGCGCTGTTCGCTCACGAAAAGGATTTTCGTTTTCGGGGAGCGTTCGCGGATTTGCCGCGCAACTTCGATTCCATTGAGCATGGGAAGGCCAATATCTAACAAGATAAGGTCTGGTTGGAGTTGCGCAGCCTTCCGTAGCGCCTCTGGACCATCGGAGGCCTCGTCAATGACCTCGAAGTGCGCCGCCTCCTGAACCATCGAATGAATGAAGCGAAGCCAGGGCTGATAGTCATCTACCACGAGAATTTGTACGGCCACCGAAGGGAGCCTCCTTTGCGAGAACGCATGCCGTCTGGCAATCTTTCTAAAAAAACCTGCCTCAATGCGTCGCTGGTTTGGTTTGCTTTGGGGGGTAAAACGTTTCAATAGACTATCACGGTCCTCGAGGCACCTGACAACGATCCCGCGCAAAAATCACAGCTCTGGCCAGAGTCTACGACCTGAGATCTTGACCTCGGCTCAACCGAGCTTACAAATGCCCTGTTGGTAACGTTACTTGGGATTCAGTCAGGGTTGTTAATTTCCGGCGAAAAGCGCCGGTAGTTTGCGACCATAGTGGATGCCGTAGCAGGGCCGTCGTCCTCGGCTCCAAGATGCAGCATGCGGAACATCTCTAAACTTATAGATTCTTGGGCTCGAGAGCGGTTTTCCGAGGGCCGCAAATGGGGGCAAATGTGCACCCCACTCCGGCTGCTACCACTGCTTGCGATTGTCCTGAACTCGGTAGCGCAGACCGCCAACCCGGTCCCGTCTGCTGGAAGCCCCATTGTTTCGATCGGCCGGCTTCGTCAATTGCAACCCGATGCGGCTCAGAGTACTCATTCCCCGGCCGTTCATTTCCGCGCTGAGGTGACGTACTACGACTCCGTCGCCCCGAATTTGTTCGTTCAAGACGCGAGCGGAGGAACTTGGGTGGACTTGAGAGGCGTAGCCGGCGCTCCGCCCCGCCCCGGGCAATTGCTAGATCTGCGCGGGTACGCAGGCCTTGGTTTTGCCCCGTATGTTGCCAAGCCACAATGGAGGGTTCTTGGAACTCGCGCATTACCCACGCCGGTGCATGTGGATTATCAACAGGCCAGTACGGGAGTCTTCGACGGCCAATTTGTCGAGATCGACGGCGTTGTTCGCTCCTTCTTGCAGCAAGCGGAAGGCGATGTGCTGGTTATCGACGTAGCCACCCCGAGCGGGACGTTCAAAGTGCGTGTTCCCGATTACCATGAGGGCTTTCCGATGCAGTTGGTGGACGCCAGGGTACGTTTTCGGGGAGTTTGCGGAACTGCATTCAATCGAAGGAATCAAATCGTTGCCATCCATATCTTCGTAAACAGTCTGAAGAATTCACAGGTTCTCGAACCGGCCCCGGCCGATCCGTTCAACATTGAGGCAACTGCGATCTCGAATGTGGGCCGCTTTTCTTCAAACCTTACTGAGATTCACCGCCTAAAAGTCGTCGGCCTCATGACTGCTGTCTTCCCGCAAAGAGGGCTCTTCCTGATGGATTCGACCGGGGGGCTCTATGCTGAAACTCAGGACGGAACCCCGGCCCAACCGGGCGATGAGGTGGAAGTCATTGGGTTCCCGTCGACGGGAGAATACGCCCCCGTTCTTAGATCTGCGAGGTTTCGTCGCACCGGGAAACATTCTCAGATTGTTCCCTCGGTTGTGAGTGGACATTCGGCTCTCAGCGGCGAGTTCGATGGACAGCTGGTAAACATTTCTGGAACGGTTCGCAGTTATCGTCAACGCCAACGTGAATCCGTCCCCGTCCTCGAATCTGACGATCACACTGCCTTTGAAGCCGACCTTGCTCATACTAATGGAGAGTGGCTGGGAGAGATCGGCAGTAGGGTGGCATTGACTGGGGTTTGTTCGGTTAGAGCTGACGAGAATGGGAACCCATCAGAGTTTCGGATCGTACTCCGGGGCCTGCCTGACGCCAAAATCTTGAATTCCCCGCCTTGGATGAATACGCGCAGAGCGTTTCTGTTGTCCTTCTCGTTGACCATGTCGACGCTTTTTATCGTTGGCTGGGTTGTAGTGCTCAAGAGGCGAGTAAAACACCAGACAGAAGTTATCCGCCTCAAACTGGAAAATGAGATTACGCTCGAAAACCGCTACCGCAACATTTTTGAGGGCAACCTGACCGGACTCTACATCTCTCAGCAGGACGGGTCCATTATCGACTGTAACGAATCTTGTGCGAAGATCCTTGGTTTTCAGAGCCGCGAGCAGCTCCTCGCTGATCGCGTGGGGGCCGGCCAGATCACAAAAGCATTTTGCAACGGATCTTCACAAACCGAGATCGTCAACGCAGAGTACCGATTTAAAAGAAATGATGGCCGGTTCGGCTGGGTCCTCAGTAACGCCCGATGCGTGCAGCACAAGGGCGACGGGGAAACCGTGATTGAAGGTGGCTTGATCGATATCACCGATCGCAAGACCGCTGAACAGCAGATTCAATTTTTGGCCTACTACGACTCGCTTACCGGAGTTGCCAATCGGACTCTTTTCCAGGACCGGCTTGCGAAAGCCATCGCGAGCGCTCGCAGGCACAAGGAACGAGTGGCCGTCCTGTTTCTGGATCTGGATCGCTTTAAAAATATCAACGATTCGCTAGGGCACACCTGTGGTGACTTGATCTTGACCGAAGTTGCCCTACGGCTGCAGACCTGCGCCCGTGAACAGGACACGGTGGCTCGTCTGGGGGGCGACGAATTTGTTCTGGTGCTGGGCTCGATCAAGACGCCGGCGGATGCAGCGGTCGCCGCGGAACGAGTGGCCCGCGCGGTTTCAAAGGATTTTGAAGTTCAGGGACGGGTCTTAAGCGTGACCTGCAGCATCGGTATCAGTCTGTACCCGGAACATGGCGAAGATGCCGAAACGCTGATCAAACATGCGGATGCCGCCCTGTACTCGTCTAAGGAGAATGGCCGCAATACGTTCCGCTTCTTCGCTGAGCGGATGAATGCTGAAACTCTCGAACGCCTGACACTTGAAACCAATCTTCGCGCTGCTCTCGAACGGAAACAGCTCTTCCTTGCCTACCAGCCGGAGATCGCCGTTTCTGACGGCAGGATTACCTGTTGTGAGGCCCTGGTGCGGTGGGAGCACCCGGAGCTCGGATCCATTCCTCCAGATAAGTTCATTGGCATCGCGGAATCAAGCGGAATGATCGTGCCCATCGGCGAGTGGGTACTCACCACCGCATGCACCGAAGCCAGAAAGTGGCAAGAGCAGAGCGGCTCGGCCGTGCCCGTGGCCGTCAATGTTTCCGCGGTGCAATTTCGGCAGGAAGGCTTTTGCGAGACCATCAGGCGGGTGTTGGAAGACACCGGCCTCGAGCCAAGGTGCCTTGAACTCGAACTTACTGAAACCCTGCTTCTCTCTAACGAGGATGTGATGTTTGATGTGCTGGCAGAATTGAAACGAATGGGTGTACGCCTGGCCATAGACGATTTCGGAACCGGATATTCCAGCCTGAACTACCTAAAACAACTTCCCGTAAGCAAGTTAAAGATTGACAGGTCGTTTGTTCGAGATCTCGCCCATGGAAGTCGCGACGTCGCCATCACCGCTGCCATCATCAATGTGGCAAAATGCCTCAACCTGATCGTGACAGCTGAAGGGGTCGAGGAGAAATCGCAATTCTCGGTTTTGCAGGAATATTCTTGCGACGAAGTCCAGGGATTTCTTTTCGGTAGGCCCATGACCGCTTCAGAAATTACGGACAAGCTTCGCGAACACGCTTCGTTATTAGGTGGGGAGCCCCAGACGACTAGCTCGATCCGGGGGCTGTTTCCCGAATCCAGCATGAAATAATTTCCTGTTCGTATTCGACCGTGAGTCACTGAAAATTGGTCTAGGACTCTCTTCCTTGAAGACAGTCTGCGGCCTAATTAGGAGGGGCGATTGGGTTGTTTCAATCCGTATCCAGTTTCGCGCCCAACGGCATAGGAGTAAGTTACAGCGAAGAGGCATTCCCCATCTTTTGAATCTCTCCTAGGACTTCAGGAAAATTCGTTTCCAGCTCACAGCATCCGCAAAATCAGTCAGTTGCGCGCCGCTTCAGGTTCGGGCCATCAGACTAACGTTATTATTGCAATTTCGCTGAAAATACCCGACAATCGAGCACTCTCTCTTCTCGCGCCTTAATGGAAAAGATAGTTATAAGTTCCAGGGAGATATCCGAGACTCGGATTTCGGCGGACCTGCCTGGTCAATCGGAGAAACCGCTTCCTGCGGTTGTGTCGCTATGGGCAAAGCTAGCCCTCTGGCCTCTCGTCGTCGTCTTACCGTTGCTGTGTTTGATTGCCATTGTTCTGCGAGCGGCGATGCGATCTCTTCCGCCGCGTACCAGGCATGGTTGGACAGCATTCCTCAATACTCTTCTGATCGCCAGCGGATTGATAACTTCTCTGTCGGCGATTGTTGTCTTTTCCTTCGTACCTTTGCCCTCGCTGGTAAGCGCTGGACTCACTGAACTGGACGAACGCAAGGACTTTCCCCAGTTGCCCCCAGCGGCTGCGATGACGGCACGGGACGTATCTGAGAAGCTCAAGCCTCTCGTTGCCGTGATTAGTCCAGGCCAGCGGTCCTGGTTAACCAAGGAGGTCATGCCTTCTGACACCTTCGGGGCGGGGATGCTGTTGCAGGCGAATGCAAACGGCTATCTTTTCGTGACTGCCCATCACGTGGTGGACGGACCGCAGTGGCAGGTGGCAAAACACGGGTCGCGCGTTCTTCTTGCCATGGCATCTGGAACTTGGGGGGCGGCTGACGTCATTGCGCGTCACAGGGACCTCGACTTGGCGCTGCTTTGGGTTCCTCGGGACAGTGGAGCAGCCACGTTCTCCGAACCGATCGCAAAATCCACTGATGTGGCCGATGGAGAACCGATTTTCGTGATCGGACATCCCGAGGGACTTCGTTTCACGCTAAGTACCGGAATTGTTTCGCGTACCGATTCGAAGACCATTCAGATGTCGGCGCCAGTCAGCCCCGGCAACAGCGGAGGGCCGGTTTTCGACGACCGGGGTGAGTTGGTCGGTATCGTAACTTCCATGGTCGACAAGCATGGCGATCCCAATGCAGAGAACCTCAATTTCGCTGTGAAGGCAGACGCGCTGTTGGACGACTCGGGATGGAACTTTGAGAAATCTGGACAGAAGCGGCTGCTCGACTACCGCACGACTTTGTCTGGACGAGTTCCGGCTCCAGTAACAGCCGGGAACAATACAGGACGGAACTAGGGCATGCCGAACATTAACGTTACAGTTTATGACTCGACGGAAAACAAGCGCGTTCCTGTCGAACTTCCGGATGACGCACCTTGCAACAAGATCATCGCCGTTCTCGTTCAGAAATTGCGATTGCCGACGAACGGGCCCGATGGTGCTCCGCTCAGCTACAAGTTTCATCACAAGAATTCCGGACGGCAGATTCAGGACTCACAAACTCTCAATCAAGCACAGGTGCAAGACGGCGACATTCTGCGCCTGCAACCGGAGATCACCGCAGGCTGAAGCCAGGATCCTAGATGCGCATTGCAGATTCCGATCTTCACGAGGACCGTTTCAGCCGCTTCCGGCTCATTCCTTGGTGGGACCAGGAGAAGATTTCGAACTGCCGTCTGCTGGTGGTTGGGGCGGGAGCTTTGGGCAACGAAATCCTGAAGAATGCTGCCCTGCTGGGTTTTCGCCATGTGGTTGTAATTGACCTGGATCGAATTGAGGAGTCCAACCTTTCGCGTACCGTCCTCTACCGTGAAAGTGACGTTGGAGAATTCAAGGCGACAGCAGCTGCTCGCGCCTACCTCTCGCTCGCACCCGATGCCCAGGTCCGTGGATTGGCCTTAAACGTTCTTAACGACTGTGGCCTTGGGTTATTCGAGTGGAGCGATGTGATCATCGCTGGTCTCGATAACCGCGAGGCCCGTCTTTGGATCAACCGGTCAGCATGGAAGGTAAATCGGCCCTGGATTGACGGGGCGATCGAAGGAATCAACGGGGTCGTACGGGCGTTTCTTCCCGGAAGAGCTCCCTGCTACGAATGTACCCTCGGCGAGGTGGACTGGGCGCTGCTCGAGAAAAGGCTTTCCTGCAATCTGCTCACGCTCGATCCGGCACCGGAAGGCAAGGTCCCCACGACTCCGACCATTTCATCGATCATTGCCGGTATCCAGGTGCAGGAAGCAGTGAAACTGATTCATGGTCTGCCCACCCTTGCGAGCAAGGGCTACGTGTTCGAAGGCATGAATCACTCTTCCTACGTGGTGGAGTATTCGGAAAACCCGGACTGCATGAGCCATCACACGGTGCCCGAGATCGTTCATCTCCGGGAGAGGTCCGACGAGTTGACGCTGGAAGAGCTCTTCAAGCGCTCTCAGGCCGACCTCGGTACCAAGGATGTGGTCATCGAGTTCGCTCGCGACATAATCAGTAAGTTTATATGTCCAGCTTGCGGAACGGAGGAGCCGAAATTCGCTGCCATGGGCAGCATTCCATTTAACACCGCACATTGCCCAGCCGACGGACAGTTGCGAACCGTTATCTCAGTCCATAGTTTCAGGGGCAGTGAAGAGTTTGGCGGTCGCCGGTTGAGCGAACTCGGGCTTCCCAGGCTAGACATGTTTATCGCCCGCCATGGGGAGCGTGAAATCGGCTATATCCCATCTGGCGATGCGCAAGCCTTATTAGGAAATCTCGCCGGGAAAGGGATCGCGGCTGCGTCATGAGACAGAAGGCAAAGAAAGCAACCGGACAGCCGGCGGTCATCCTCAGCGGCGACGTGGCGCGTCAAATTCGCCAGCATGCCCGAAGCTCACTGAGTGCCGAAATCTGCGGCGTCCTGATCGGAGAGGACCGCGCTGGGCGAGTGGAAATACAGGCCTGTATTGCCGGAGTCAACGCCGAGGAGGCGGGCGCCCACGTCACTTTTACCCAGGATACCTGGGAACATATTTATCAGGTCAAAGACAAGCAATACCCCGATGCTCGCATCGTAGGTTGGTATCACTCGCATCCTGGATTCGGGATCTTCCTCTCCGAGCACGACACGTTCATTCACAGAAATTTCTTTGCGTCTCCCGGCCAAATCGCCTGGGTGTACGACCCGCAGTCGGATGAGGAGGGATGTTTCGGGTGGGTCGGTGGGCAAATCGAGCGCTTGTCCCAGGTCACCATTTCCGACCGGCGCGGCGGAGAGCAGGTGCTTGAAAGCTCAGGCGCGGCGCCGCCGAGTGACTTTCAGGCTCATGCCGCTCCGGCTTCGCGCGAGAATGAGGGGCGGAGGAAGCCTGCCGGACAGCCCATCGCCGAGATTCTTGATTCCGAGCCCTACCAAGAAACCTCGAACGATTCGCTGCTGCGACTTACGGCATCCATCTTTTCTTATCTGACCGTTTTGATTCTCGGGGCTCTGATTTCCTGGTTCCTTTTCCCTCGGATTGAGCTTGTTCCTGTGCCTGTCGATCCGATGACCGGAAAACCATTGGCAGGCTATACCATGAGCCCGGAACCGGGCTCTTCGGAGTCCGAAGCCAAACCGGGAAGCGAGACCAGCAAGCCAGATCGGACCGGGGCCCCCATCGACCGTTCCAAGGAGAACCATGGCGGATCCAAATGACAAGCCGCTGAAAATCACGCTCGATGACATCGCGAACGTGTCGGTTCCTGAGCCACCGGTGCTTGCTTCCCTGCAGGCTACAAGCGGGCCGCGGGTCTACGGAACGATCAATGAAGCTGCAGAACAATTTGTTCCGGTGTCGAACCAAAAGGGCAGCATCCTGCTGCAAGGCTGGTTTTACCTTGGAATTGCTGGCCTGATTGGTGCCATCGCGGGCTGGGCCATCGCCGAGCCGGGTTTTATAGACGGCATGGGAGCAAATCACTGGGGCAACTTTCTGATGCTGCCGTCGATCGTGACCCTCATGTGTTTTGCATTCGCGATGGCAGAAAGCCTGGTTGAGCGCTCGGCACAAAAGGCGGTGTTACGCGGTGTGCTCTCGCTTCCCTTGGGCCTGATCTTGGGGTTCTTTTTCGATCTGATGGCAAATGTGATCTATAGCATTGGATTGAACCTGTGTTATCAGGCGGGAGCCCAAAGCCATCACAATCCTGCGGTTTGGATAACAAGAGGGATTGCCTGGATGGTGTTCGGCGCTGCCGGTGGACTTGTCTACGGAATCATTGGACAGTCCGCGAAGAAGGGTTACTACGGGGTGCTGGGCGGAGTGCTGGGCGCTGGCCTAGGCGGAACGCTGTTCGACCCCATTGCGATTCTGACAAAGGGTGGGGCGCCGAGCCGGGCCGTGGGCTTCGCTCTCGTCGGCGTTGCTACTGGCCTCGGCATGGGCCTAGTCGAGACTGCTCTCAAAGACCGCTGGTTCTACGTCGTGGCAGGGCCGTTAGCCGGCAAGCAGTTCATCTTATATAAGTCGGTCACGACCATCGGAAGCAGGCAGCAATCGGATATTTACTTGTTCAAGGATCCGGCAATCCTTCCTGAGCATGCCGTCATTCAGATCGCGGGGGCTCGAGTCCAGCTCCGTGCCAATGGCCCAGTGCATTGGGCCGGGCAGACAATCAGTAGCCGTGTTTTGCAGGACGGCGATCTTCTCCAGGTCGGGCGCTATTCATTCCGGTATAAGGAGAAGCGGCGATCATGACGGCGGAAGTGTGTCCCTATTGCCGCGGTCCTTTGCTGGCGGAGGAGCCGGTCAATGCGTGTGAAGGATGCTCTACTCGCCATCACACCGACTGCTTTGAAGAAAATGGCGGCTGCACAATTTTTGGCTGCGTTAAGGCTCCCTTAGACGAGCCCAAGATGACGATCTCCGGTCCTGACTTGGTCAGTGCCGCCCGCGCGCTTCCGGGAACCACAGGTGTTGCTGCCGCCGTTCAGGCTGCCGTCGCTCCGCCCCCGCCCCCGGGCGTTGATCCACCTCCACCGGTCGATCGCTCGGAGCAATCGCTTGAAAACTTGCGTCGTGTCTACAGTAATGTTGTGCCCTCGATGTTCAGTATCTACGGCCCGGAGAACGATGCGGCGGGCGTCGAAACGGCGCCGGAAATCCCGACTGAATCGAAGAGTCGCACAACCTTCATTCTGCTGGGCGCGATGTTGGGAGCCTTTGGTGCCCACAACTTCTATGCTGGCTACACGAAAAAGGCGGTCTGGCAGCTCGCGATCACTCTCGTGAGTTTTGGCTTTGCCAGTCCGATGAGCTGGATCTGGGCGATCATCGATATTTGCACCGTGAACGAGGATAACCGGGGACTTCAATTCGAATCGTAGGAGGCTTCGCGTGCAATACTTCGTGAAAAGAGGAGAGCAGCGTTTCGGGCCTTACACCTTGGCAGACCTGCAACGCTATGTCCAGTCAGGAAACATTGCTTTGGAGGACGTGGCCCAGAGCGAGGGAATGGCCGACTGGATGCCGGTTTCCCAGGTTCTCGGAAATATCCCCGCCACTGCAGTAACTTCCGGAGGGGCAGCCGCGGCCCCCGCGCCGGAGCGCGAGTTAGTTCCTCTTCCGCCCAATTGGCACTGGTCGCTCATTTTAATTCTCGGACTTTTCACTCGGCAGCTGTTTAACCTTGTCTGGGCATTGATTCAAGCGAACTGGGCGCGCAAACTTTCCGGGGACAACAAACCCATGGTGCTGGTGGCTATGTATCCTGCCGGCATGATCGCGGGCATTCTCATGACAGTCTTTTTTCGGAGCGACGGCATGGCAGGATTAGGAGCAATCTTTATTCTCGCGGGGGCAATCGTCTACTTAGTGGGCGTCTTCAGTATCCGCGCTGCCATGGAGGACTATTACAACTCGACCGAGAACATTGGACTGCAGCTCGGCGGCGTGATGACGTTCTTTTTCAGCACGGTTTACATTCAGTACCACATCAACAAGATCGCTCGTTGGAAGAAGACGGGAGTGCTCTCCTAATTCTATGGCGTCTCCACGAATTCGCCGGCTTCTCCTTGACGAACAGATGCTCCAGGGCACGTTCGAGAACTGGCCAGTCATTCAGATCACCGGTAAGGCGGGAGTGCCTGCGGAAATTTATCGCATCACTTATAACGTGCGCGGTCTGTATGTCGGGGGAGGCGGCGAAATTCTGGAGCGAGACACACACTTGCTCGAAGTTAACTTAACGCTGGGGTATCCCCGCCGTGCACCGCAATGCAGAATGCTCACCCCGGTATTTCACCCCAACTTCGATGATTCGGTGGTTTGCATTGGTGATTTCTGGGCGGCCTCAGAGGGGCTCGACGACCTGATCATTCGCATCGGTCGAATGATCGCCTATCAGGAGTACAACACCAAAAGCCCCCTCAATGGATTGGCGGCAAAATGGGCAGCCCAGAATCCTCAGCTCTTACCTGTGGATCTGCGCCCGATCGCCCCTCCATTGAAGAGGGTCATGCAAGAGACCGGCTCCGAGCCCCCACCTCCTCCCTCGGAAATCGTTCCGGGACAATCAGCTTCGGACGCTTGGGGGGAGAAGATTGTCATTGCCGACATTGCTTCTTCCGACGCCCCCAATCCATCTACGTAGCTTTTCCCCGTTTCTCTCCCGTAGTCCAGGGCAACGTTTGGCAGGCAAAGTTCGTTTTCCCGCTCAAGACGTGAAATGCGAAAGAACCTAGGCACAAGCCTCCCAAAATGAGGGCCAGTACGGCAGCTACGAACAGTGCCTCGACCACATACGCCGCGTCAGAAAAGCCAAAATGAAGCAGTAGTCCACACCCGAGCGCGAACCCTCCTGCGATCGCCTGGGCCGTTCGACGGGGCGGGGGAGCCGGGGCCAAGGAAAAAGGCTCGACGCGGTTCCTCCCGAAGGCCAGATTGTATCCAGCATCAAAAGGGTTGAGCTTGGGCAGGAGAGCGCTCCACCACAAAACGGCGCAGAGCAGGTAAAACGCAGGCGGGGATTGGAAAAAGATCCCGGCTGCTACCCACAGGAAGACGGCTCGGGGTTGGAAGTGAAGAGCCGAATATTGACGCTGACATAGGGCTGGATTCGGTTCTCCAAATCCCTGTTGAAGAATGAAGTTGCGCTTAGCTCCTTCCCACATCGGTCTTGTCCCCCGTTTCGTAAAAGCTTAGCGACGATGAAACTTCCCTAGCCTCGCTGATGTGATTCGTGAGGATCAAGCTGCGCTTCGTTAAAAAGGGAGATCGCTTGCTCGGACGTACGGAAAAGTTTGCTTAGAGCAGTGTGGTGATCACACATTCGGTTTAAAGGTTGTCGTGGTCCGTCGCTATGGATCGGCGATCCGGCAACTTTTGCGCCTGTTGTCCGACAGCGGCCAGCTTTTTTGGCTGCGAAAAGCGATGGCCTGGTGTAAACTGCCACGCTAATCGCGTTAATCATTGGGGTAGCGATTGAGTATTGCCCGCAACTTTCTAAGCAGCCGCAGGTTCCGCATAGTCCTCCAGATTGAGCAACTGCTCGTGTTCATAGGCTTGGTGGTTTATGCGTTGCTAGTCTCGCTGAACCAGCAGACCTCTCTGCGGGTCATGATGTTGTCCATTCTCACGGTTGGCAACCTGCTGATTCCGTTAGCATTTGCAGCCCGGCGTCTTTATGTTAGCCGTGCATATCCGTGGAACTGGATTGTGTTCGTCCCGGTCCAAATAGGGTTTGGTTTTCTATGCGGAGCTGCATCGATTGTATTGCTCCAGGTTACGCGATTGGATACAAAACCGTTCTGGGAACTATTTCGGCAGATCGGGTATCTGTGCATTGTTGTCGTGCTGGTCTCGAACGTAGTGATGTTTGGCGTAGAGAAGCTTAAGGAAAGAAATGAACTGCTCGAGCAAACCGTCGAAAAGGGAACGATTGCGCTCCACGAGCAAGAAGAGGAGCTTAGGCGGGCGAGGGAAATTCAAGAGATGCTGTTGCCAAGCACTTTGCCGCAAATGCCCGGGGCGCAACTTTCAGGCGCCTGGCAACCAGCCCGCGCAATCGGCGGCGATTACTTCGACGCAATCAAGTTTGACGGCAATCGCGTTGGCATTTGCGTCGGAGATGTTGCGGGAAAGGGGATTACGGCAGCGCTATTGATGGCGAACCTGCAGGCATCCTTTCGGGCGCTGGCAACCGTAGATGCAACGCCGCGGGTAGTTTGCACGAAGTTGAACGACTTTCTGTGCGCGAATACAGCAGCAGGCAAGTTTGTGACGTTCTTTTACGCAGTATTGGATACCGAAAGGCGCACGTTGCTCTATGAGAACGCGGGACATTGTCCCGGCTTACTGTTGCGGGCGGATGGAAGCATGGAATCGCTTTCGGGTGGCGGGGCAGTCCTTGGGGCTTTGCAGCACTGGGTATACGCCGATCACGAGGTACAGCTCCACCCCGGGGACAAATTGGTGCTAGTGACGGACGGCATTACTGAGGCGGAAGACGCGCAGCTGCAGGAGTTCGGGGAAGACCGTGTCCTGGGAGCAATCCGTGCCCAAAGCGAGGATGCACTCAGCATTCAGCGAAGCATCATGCAGCGGGTAACTGCATTCTGCCACGGCAATTTTCGAGATGACGCCACAGTGCTGGTGATTTCCATGACCTAGCATGGAATGCTCTGCACGCAATGAGTTCGATCAGGCTGATTGCGAAATAGCCAAATGCTAGTTGCCCTGTTGCGACCGATGAGGTGCATGGATCGGATCGAGCAGTTGTCAATGGCAGGCATGGACAAAATAGGGCATTGTATATCGTACCCGCGTGAGTACAATTTCAACCGAGCCCACCCGATGTCTGAGCGTTCTAGTGTTGGCCAAATGGCGACAGCTTTGCTGCGTGTTCCGGTTCCGTGGGTGTTTGTCCTAACCTATCTCGCGGGCGTTGGCATCGAGGCCGCTTTCCGCACGGACGGATTCTTGCCGAAATCCACACTACTGACCTCCGTGGGTTACGTTATTTTCACCGTTGGTGCGGGACTTGCCGCGTGGGGCTGGTTGATCTTCTGGCGTGCGCGAACGACACGGGTTCCTGGCGAGGCTTCCACCACGCTGGTGACTAGCGGCCCCTATCGGCTGATGAGAAATCCGATGTACGTTGGTTTGTCTGTCGCATATGTCGGAGAGGCAGCTATTCTTCACCAGGTCGTGCCCCTCGTCCTTCTGCCGCTGACGATTGCCTACTTGAACCGAGTTGTCATTCCTGTCGAGGAAGAGCGGCTGCACTCGGTTTTTGGCGCTGAATATGAGCAGTACCAGAAGGATGTTCGTCGTTGGCTCTGATAAAGAGCGCCACTGTCAGCAAAACGCCGGCTGACTAGGAATGTGGGAAATTTCGAGGGCAGAGCTGATCATTAACAAAAGGATCACGGCGACCAATCGTCGCGTTTGGTTCATGGAGGCTCCCGGCCATGATCACCTGCTTGCGCTTTTTATTCGCTTTTCCTGCTATCGATGACGGAGGTTTCGCCAGCTGAGGTCAATACATGGAACAGAGGGGCATTAACTGACAAGGATGAAAATGTCACCAGAACAACTCAGCCTCATCAGGCTCAACTGGACGACGCAGGTCAGCAACTCACTTCCATTGCTGTAAACGAGTACGGTAAAGAAGCAACCTTCCTACCCAAAACGGAAATCCAACCTGCGTTGCTCCTACCCCATGCTGAAACTCTATCAATTTTGTGGCATTCGGATGCGATCATGTGTCGCCATTTCCGTGCTGTTTTTATACAGCCCACAGAGCTTTGCCGCGCTCGGTGATGACGCTTCATCCATCAACGCTGATGAGGCGCACCTCAAAGCTTCGGTGCGGGTCACCGCACGTCAATACTATTCAATCCACGAGATGCACACCGCTAGCGAGACCGTTATTCGACAGTACGTTTCTCCTGCCGGTCGGGTGTTTGCAATCGCCTGGCAAGGGTTCTCGCCTGATCTTCAACTATTGCTGGGGGATTATTTCAACGAATATCTGGCAGCTGCGTCGCAGACAGCCCGTCGCGGCCGTGGCGTTCACCTCGAAACTGGCGATCTGGTGGTCGATTCCGGCGGCCATATGCGCTATGTCGTCGGGCGGGCATTTCTTCGGTCTCAAATACCGTCGGGGGTAAGCACTGCTGAGCTCAGGTAAGTTCGGGCTTCTCTTTCCTGGAATCCCCGCGTTGCTCTGCCTCTGCGCGGGCTGCGGCGGGAGTTCGTCTCCCCATACGCCCCAGGGTGCAGCAAGCAAGAATGTGCAAGCCATCGTAGTGAACAGCGGTCCCCAGAACAACTATGCAAACGGGGTTTTTACCACCGTCACAATCTGTGCGCCCGGCAGCTCCAATTGCCAGAACATTAGCGGTGTACTGGTTGATACCGGGTCGTTCGGACTGCGTGTGCTGGCGTCGGCTTTGGGGACTTTGAACGGTTCCCTCCCGCAACAGAAGGACGGGAACGGTAATCCGATCGTCGAGTGCGCGCAGTTTGTGAGCAGTGTCGTATGGGGGGCGGTGAAGAGCGCGGATGTGGGTCTGGCAGGCGAAAAGGCATCTTCCGTGCCGATACAAGTGATCGATCCCAGTGTCGCGCCGATACCCTCTGCGTGTAAAGCGATTGGACCTGCGGAAGAAGACTTGGCGTCGCTTGGGGCCAACGGCATCCTTGGCATCGGTTTCTTCGTTTCCGATTGTGGGCCAGCGTGCGCGACTGCGGGCACCGGCAACCCGGGCTTTTACTATAGTTGTTCAGGATCTTCCTGCCAGAGTAAGGGGCAGCCCGTGAATCAACAGGTGCAAAACCCTGCTGCGCTGTTTTCGCAGGACAACAACGGGGTGGTTGTGCAGTTGCCCTCAGCTTCCGGCAGCGCTCCCAGCCTCAGCGGGTCGTTGATTTTCGGCATCGGAACACAAAGCAACAATGCGCTCGGTGCGGCTCAGGTTTATAAGCCGGACCAGAAAGGAAACCTCAAAACGAGTTTCAAGGGGACCACCTACGAAGGCTTCATTGACAGCGGGTCTAATGCTTACTTCTTCTTGAGCAGCGGTGCTGTCGGAATGCCAAACTGCCCCAACCCGGAGAGCGGTTTTTATTGTCCTTCATCACCCATGAATCTGTCCGCGACGAACGCTTCCGCGAGCGCTGGCGCCAGCGGCACGATTAACTTCACGATCGACAACGCCAACACTTTGTTTTCGAGCCCCGCTGACGCTGTGTTCCCAACCTTAGGCGGATCGAATCCCAGCACCTTCGACTGGGGGCTGCCTTTTTTCTTTGGGCGGAATGTTTTTGTCGCATTTGAGTCGCCATTTGGGTCCGGTCCTTACTGGGCCTACTGATCCATTCGCCCGTGCCTGCCCAAACTTCGGTTCGCGATCCTTGCCTGTCGGTCAAGAGTTTGTCACAAAAGGGAAGCGAACTAAGGCTCACGCCAATAGCCTGCTATTTTCAGAGTGATCAAACTCGCGAGGAGTGAGTGGCACGGAACATTGAACACATCATGGGCCTGCTTCAAACTCGCCAATTTAGCTTGGCTATTCTTCGGTATTTGATCGGGACAGCACCCGCGCCCGTTGGGGCAGTTCACGATATTTCGCCAATCGATGTCATTTGATGGCGAAAACATCGATGCCCGTATGCCGGCCAATCTCTCTGGCCAACTCAGCCGCGCCCACTTGATACGTGGAGATTCTGATCGCAGCACCAGTTTGCCCCCTCAAGACGAACACGTCTCGTGAGTCGGAGATTGATTCGATTTCGTTCCAACGAATAGACACCCTAGGGTGACACCACGCGTATCGGGAAATTTGCAGCTCATCGATTGAGATTGTCTCGGGCCAACGCCAAATCGTGTAGGCCGGACCAATCGCAAAAATTGCAGCTAACCAGTACATCCTCACACCAAGCGCGGCGACGAGAAGCATCATCCAGAGCGTTATCAAGGCCCAGGCAATTAGCTTTGCGCCCAGTGGTGCCGGAAAATCCGTCGAAGTAGCAAGTCGCTTCGGCCTTCCCAGTATCGATGTGATCACCACCAACGCGATCAGTGCGCCGAAAAAACATATGCGGAAAATCTCATGAGAGATTCGTTGGGTCAGTTCCTCCATCGGCGGATACATTATCACGAGAATGGGGAGCGAATTGCTGGCTTTTCCTTGCCAAAATCGAGGATTGTGAGTGCTGTGGCGATGTTAGTGCGCCGGGATAAACCGGCATGAGGTAGAGGATGAAAGAGCCTTACAAGAAGGGAGTAGCGATCCACTTGGCCTCGAGTCTTGCGCTGCTACCGTGAGGGACGCAGTGAAGCGTAGATA